>OLFX01000170.1_pt1 | contig 114654 bp, 113 predicted proteins | sample 1605091 | NCBI WGS metagenome assembly OLFX01 (sample SAMEA3888906, study PRJEB22519) | human gut metagenome | biome: human gut; feature: human-associated habitat; material: faeces | place: Denmark | collected 2012 | reverse complement strand
TGCCTCCGATTTGCCTCCCCTGCTGAAGTGTTGCACTTCACTTGACAATTCGCCCCGGAGAAAGCCGGGCTCCCGCCCGGAGTCGGGCGGGAACCCACGTCGCAGGTCTGTACCTGCGACAATCCTCATCCAGGACCTGCCCTCACAAGGTCTCAATGAGGGCCATCAGCTCCTCCACCATGGCCTCCTGGGGCACCTGCTTGACCACCTTCCCGTGGCGGAAAAGGAGCCCCTTCCCGTTCCCTCCGGCGATGCCCACATCGGCAGCCGCGGCCTCTCCGGGGCCGTTGACGGGACAGCCCATCACCGCCACGGTGATGGGCTTGGTGACGGTTTTCAGCCGCTCCTCCACCGCCTGGGCCAGGGGGATGAGGTCAATCTTGGTCCGGCCACAGGTGGGGCAGGCGATGAGGTCCGGCCCCTCCCGGCGCAGGCCGATGGCCTTGAGAATGTCCCGGGCGGCATAGACCTCCTCCACCGGGTCGGCGGTGAGGGTCACCCGGAGGGTGTCCCCGATCCCCAGGGCCAGCAGGCCGCCGATGCCGGCGGCGGCCTGCAGCGTCCCCATGTGGGTGGTGCCCGCCTCGGTGACTCCCAGGTGGAGGGGGTAGTCCGACTGCTGGTGCATCAGGGTATAGGCCCCCATGGTGATGGGCACCGAGGAGGCCTTTAGGGAGACGCAGATGTCGTCAAAGTCGTAGCGGTTGAGCAGGGCGATGTGGCCAAAGGCGGAGTCCACCATGGCCTGGGGGGTCACCCCGCCGTACTTCTCCAACAGGGGCTTTTCCAGGGAGCCCCCGTTGACCCCGATGCGGATGGGGATGTTCCGCCGGGCACAGGCCTGGGCCACAGCCTTCACCCGGTCCGCCCCCCCGATGTTCCCGGGGTTGATGCGGATCTTATCTGCCCCGGCCGCCACGCACTCCAGGGCCAGGCGGTAGTCAAAGTGGATGTCCGCCACCAGGGGCAGGTCGATCTGTTCCTTGATCTTCCCCACCGCTTTGGCGGCCTCTAAATTGGGCACCGCCACTCGAACGATCTGGCAGCCCGCCGCCGCCAGGCGGCGGATCTGGGCCACGGTGGCCTCCACATCCTGGGTGGGGGTGTTGGTCATGGATTGGATGGAGACCGGCGCTCCGCCCCCTACAGGCAGGCCGCCCACCAAAATCTGTTTCGTCATGTCAGTCCACCAACTTCCAAATGTCGCTGAAGGTGACCAGCACCATCAGCAGAATAAGCAGGAAAAATCCCACGGCGTGGATCCACGCCTCGTACTTGGGGTTGAGTTTTTGTCCCGAAAAGAGGAACCACACCTCTCCCACCACCAGCAGGAAAATCCGGCCCCCGTCCAGGGCAGGCAGGGGGAGCAAATTCATAATGGCCAGGTTCACCGCGATGAGGGCAATGACGTAGCACACGTTCTGCAGACCCGCCCCGATGCTGCCCCCCTGGCTCCCTGCCTCCCCCAGGTAGGTGACAATGCCCACAGGGCCGGACATGTCATTCAGCCCCACCTGACCGGTGACCAGCATCACCAGGCCGGACCACACCGCCCGGGCAAAGTACCAGCAGGTGTCCCAGCTCTGCTTCAGCAGACCCAGGGGGTAACCTCTTCCGTGGCGAAATAAATGCCGTACATGGTCACCGTCTGGCCGTCCACCACATACTCCTGGGGCTGGAGGGGAAAGTCTTCCAGGGTAACCGCCTCCCCGTTGCGCTCCACCACCAGGTCCATGGTGCCCCCTTGGGCAGCGGAAAACTGGGTGGAGACATCGGAGTAGACGGTAACCTTATGGCCGTTGATCGACAGGAACCGGTCCCCCCGCTGCAGCCCATCTTCCCCGGCATAGGCAAACCCCTCTGCAAAGTCTCGGATCACCGGCACGGTATAGCTGCCGGCCACCCCAAAGAGAATGGCCACCAGCACAAAGCCCGCCACAAAGTTCATCACCGACCCGGCGGCCAGGATGATGAGCTTCCGCCAGGCGGCCTTTCGGGAGAAGGCCCGGGGATTCTTACTGTCCTCGTCCTCCCCTTCCATGGCGCAGTATCCCCCGATGGGGAAGGCCCGAAGGGAGTACAGGGTTTCCCCCTTTTGCCGGGAGAAAATGGCCGGTCCCATGCCAATGGAGAACTCATTGACCTGAACGTCCAGGCGTTTGGCCGCCAGGAAATGCCCGCCCTCATGGACTGCAATGAGTAGTCCGAAGAGGAGGATGCCGACGATGATGTATAGAACCAAAGGCTTCACCTCAAAGCAAGGAATCTATGGGCCACCCAGCCACTGGCTGGGTGCCTGTGCCGCGGGAGGGCGTACCCTTCGGGTGTGTCCCTCGGCAGTACCCTTGGGGCGCAGCGCCCCGAGGGCCCGCCCGGCCCCGGGCGGGGGCCCGGCTTTCTTTGGAAGAAAGCCGGAAGAAAGAACACCAGGGCTCTGCCCTGGACCCGGATTTCCAGGCCGCTCGTTCCCACTCGCTGGATTTGGCGTTTGTATGCATCGGAATGGTTGCAAAATGCTTCGTTTCGATATACTAAGACTGATTTGGACCGCATTTTCCGGGAAAATACTCTAAAAAAGAATTTTGCGAAAGAATGCCTCCAAAGCAAAGTACATACCAAGGCCCCGCAACAGGGCAACAGTTGCCCGCTGCAACCCCCGCCCCAAAACAAGCAAGTGCCAACAGGCGGGCCATCCAACCGGGAGGCCACGTGGCAGATTCCAACCTGCCACGAATCAATGGATACCGCCCACCAACACCGGCAGAGTCCCCGGTTCCATGGCCGACAGATTATGCCTCCCCTTTTGCGGCCTGCCGTGCTGCTTGGTCGGCGGCGTACACCCCTTCCAGGGTGAGGGGCGGGCGGAGTACCGTGTCTAAAGCGTGGGCCACCACCCGGGGAATGTCTAGGAAGCCGATCTCCCCGGCCAGGAACCGGGCCACGGCCACTTCGTTGGCCCCGTTGAGGATGGCTGGGGCCGTTCCCCCCTCTTGGGCGGCGCGGATGGCCAGAGCCAGGCAGGGGAAGGTGTCCAGGTCGGGCTTGGCGAAAGTGAGCTGGCCTGCGGCAAACAGGTCCAGTTCCTCCGCCGGACCTGCCACCCGGTCCGGCCAGGAGAGGGCGTACTGGATGGGCAGGCGCATATCCGGGGCGCCCAGCTGGGCAATCACGCTGTTGTCACAGTATTCCACCGCTGAGTGGAGTATGCTCTCCCGGTGGATCAAAATTTGAATCTTCTCCGGGGGAACGGCAAAGAGGGACATGGCCTCCAGCAGTTCCAGCCCCTTGTTCATCAAAGTGGCCGAGTCGATGGTCACTTTCGCTCCCATGGACCAGTTGGGATGTTGAAGGGCCCGGTCCGGGGTGACCTTCTCCAACGCCTCCCGGGTCCAGCCAAAGAAGGGGCCCCCAGAGGCGGTGAGCAAAATCCGTTTCAGTTCCCGGCCGTGGCTGCCCTGGAGACTCTGGAAGATGGCCGAGTGCTCCGAGTCCACGGGGACGATCTCCGCCCCCTTCTCCCGGGCGCGGGCCATCACCAAGGGCCCGGCGCACACCAAGGTCTCCTTGTTGGCCAGGGCAATGCGCTTGCCGGTGTCAATGGCCGCCAGGGTGGGGGCCAGGCCGGCGATGCCCACCAGGGCGGTCACCGCCGTGTCCGCCTGGGGCAGCTGGGCTGCGGCCAGAACCCCCTCCTCCCCCGCCAGGACCTGAATGTCCGTGTCTGCCAGCCGGGACGCCAAAGCAGCGGCGGCGGTTGGATCCGCTGCCGCTGCCAGGATAGGATGAAAGGTCCGGGCCTGCCGCTCCAGCAGGTCGATGTTATGGTGGGCCGTCAGGGCCAGCACCCGGTGGCCGCAGGATGCAGCCACCTCCAAGGTCTGGGTGCCGATGGACCCTGTGGAGCCCAGGATGGCAAGGGATCTCATGCGCCGGCCCCCTTGCTGAAGGCGGGCAGCCACTGGATCAGCAGCTCAATGAGGGGGGCGCAGAAGATCACACTGTCAAACCGGTCCAGCACCCCTCCGTGGCCCGGGAGGATGTGGCCGAAGTCCTTGATCTTCCGGTTGCGCTTCACGTAGGAGAAGGCCAGGTCCCCTACCTCGGTGATGACGCCGCCCAGAATGCCGTACACCGCCAGGAAGTAGTAGTTGACCTCCACGTCGGTGATAAAGTGGAACACCAGGCCGTACAGCAGGGTAATGCCCACCCCGACGATGAGGCCGCCCACAGAGCCCTCCACCGTTTTCTTGGGGGAGAGGACAGGGGCGAAGGGGTGCTTACCCAGGAACATCCCCACAAACATGGCCCCCGCATCCACCACGAAGGGCAGGAGGATGGGGAGGAACACATAGCTGTCCCGCAGCTCCAGGTTCCCCACCCGCACCACAGAGGACAGGCAGTAGGAGATGATGAAGGCGAAGAAGAAGCCCGCCCCCACCCGGTCAATCTTCACCCGCAGGCGGCTGGCAAAGGCCTCCGCAAAGACCAGCACCAGGTAGACCAGCAGCACCAGCAGGCCCCATTGCCTGGGTTCCCCAAAGTAAACCCAGAAGGGAATGGCTAGGGCCACCAGGGCGGTGTACAGGGCGATGCGGGGGTGGTTCATGCCGATGGCATGGAGGGCCTCATAGGTCCCAATCACCGACAGCACGGCGATGAGGGCAGGGGTAAAGGCCTCCGGCAGGACGAACAGGACCACTAGGATCACAGGCACACCCACACAGGCCACCAAAATACGATTTCTCACGGTTATACGCCTCCAAACCGGCGCTGGCGCCGCTGAAACGCCGCCAAGGCCTCGTCCAGGACCTGGGGGGTAAAATCGGGCCAGAGCACATCGGTAAAATAAAACTCCGCGTAAGCTGACTGCCACGTTAAGAAGTTGGACAGCCGCAGTTCCCCGCTGGGGCGAATGATGAGATCAGGATCCGGCATCCCCCGGCTGTCCAGGTAGCGGGAGAAGGCCTCGTCGGTGAGGTCCTCCACCGTCTGCCGGCCGGCCAGCAGGTCCCGCCCCCAGGCTTGGGCTGCCCGGAGAATCTCGTCCCGGCCGCCGTAGTTGAGGCAAATGTTCACCTGGTGACGCTTGCCGGAGAGGGAGGCGGCCGTCTCCTCCGCCCGGAGACACAGGTCCCGCAGGGCGGGGGGCAAAGGCTCCAGATTTCCAAAAAAGTGCACCCGGAACCCGTCCCGCTCCATCTTTTCCAGCACCTCCAACAGGTACTTGTGCAGCAGGTCCATGATGGTGGCCACTTCCTCCACCGGGCGCTTCCAGTTCTCCGTGGAGAAGGCATACACCGTCAGGTAGGGAATGCCAATGTCCCGGCAGTAATAGGCGATGGTGCGGAAGGTCTCCGCTCCGGCAGCGTGGCCGGCGGTACGGGGCAGGCCCCGCTTTTTGGCCCACCGGCCGTTGCCGTCCATGATGATGCCCACGTGCTGCGGCAGCTGGGTACGGTCCAACCCCTCCCCCGCTGCCGGCACGTCGGGCTTCTTTCGATTCCAAAAAGCCATGGAGACGTTACACCGCCATGAGCTCGGCTTCCTTCTTGGCGGTGAGGTCGTCGATCTCCTTGCAGCGCTTGTCGGTGAGCTTCTGGAGGTCCTCCTCCAATTCCTTCAGGTCATCCTCGGTGATCTCGGACTTTTTCTTCATGGCCTTGAACTTTTCCATGGCATCCCGGCGGATGTTGCGGATGGCCACCTTGCCCCCTTCGCCGTACTTCTTCACCTGCTTGGTGAGCTCCTTACGGCGCTCCTCGGTGAGCTGAGGGAAGATCAGGCGGATCACCTTACCGTCGTTCTGGGGGTTGATGCCCAGGTCAGAGGCCAGCAGGGCCTTCTCCACGGCCTTGAGCAGGGTGCCGTCCCAGGGCTGGATCACCAGGGTACGGGGGTCAGGGGTGGAGATGGAGGCCACCTGGTGGATGGGGGTTTCGGTGCCGTAGTACTCCACGGTGATCTTGTCCAGCACCCCGGCGTTGGCCCGGCCGGCCCGGACGCCGGCAAAGTCGCTCATCACCACTTCGATGGTCTTCTGCATCTTCGCGTCATAGGGTTGGTTCATTTCCTTCATGACTTTGTTTCCTCCTCTACAATGGTTCCAATTCTCTCTCCCATCACCGCCCGGAGGATGTTTTGAGGATCCGCCAGGGCGAAGATCATCACGGGAATGTGGTTCTCCATGGCCAGGGACGTGGCGGTCAGATCCATCACCTGCAGGTGGTCGGCCAGAACCTGGTCATAGGAGATGGCGTCGTACTTCACGGCGCCGGGGTCCTTCTTGGGGTCGGCGCTGTAGACGCCGTCGATGTTTTTGGCCAGGAGGATCATATCCGCCTGGATTTCCGCCGCCCGGAGGACGGCGGCCGTGTCGGTGGAAAAGTAGGGGTTGCCGGTACCCCCGGCAAAGATCACCACTTCCCCCGCCCGGAGGTACCGGTCCGCAGCGGGGCGGGAGAGGATCTCCCCCACCGGGCCCATGGGGATGGAGGTGAGCACCCGGGCAGGCTGCCCCACCTGCTCCAGCACATCCTGGAGGGCCAGGCTGTTCATCACAGTGGCCAGCATGCCCATCTGGTCAGCGCGAGAGCGCTCCATCTGGCCGCCCCCGTCCTTCACGCCACGCCAGTAGTTGCCGCCGCCCACCACCAGGCCCACCTGGACCCCACGGTCGGCGCAGTCTTTCACTACCTGGCACACTTGGCGGACAAAGGGAAAATCAATCCCCCGCCCGGCCGGGCCAGCCAGGGCCTCCCCGCTGAGTTTCAGCAGGACCCGCTGATACTTTGGTTGTTCCATAACTACCTCCCCGGCCCACGGGATCCGCAGGCCTGCCTGCCCCCCAGCGGGGGACCATTTCTTGGGTTTATTCTACTATAGTTCAAACCAAAAGTAAACAACAGCTTTTCATAATTTCTGTCCCCTGCCTCCCTCCCCAGAAAGGCCCGGCCAAAGGGGCTTCGGCCAGGTGTGGGTATGGGAGAGGTCTCTCCCCCGGTTTAATTCTCACAATCTCAATAGGCAATTGTCCTTCTTTTTCGTCGCCTTTTTTCGACCCGTCCATTGACTTTCCCTCCTCTATTCCCTACAATGGAGGTGTTCTTTGGAACAAGCGGACATTCCGTGGCACGGCAGGTGCGGCAGTCTCTTTACGCTCTCTCTTTCTGTCTTCCTGAACCACAGGCGCACCTGCCCTCTGCCACGTCCTCCTCCGCTGCCTTGGGCAGCGGTCCGCTTCCCCCTGCGGCGCTTTCCTCTCCTTTGGAAAGGGCCGCTTTTTCTATCCGCTCCGCAGCCCGACATGCACCTCCTCGCAGGGGAAACCTGCCCTGCCGCAGAGCAGAGCATCGGGTGGTTGTGGGCCCTCAAGGCGTGTTTTTCGTTGGAGCAGAACCTTTGCAGCCGAGAGTTACCATCGCCGCACAGGCATCGCAGGAGGGAAGACATTCCCTCCATTTTTGTATGATTTGAAGTTTTTTGACAGGAATAGACTGCAAATTCTTGTGATTTTTTGATCAACTTTTTCCATTTCCCCGTTTCCCTCTTGACAACACCCTTTTTCCGGAGTAGCCTGTTAGCAGACAACAAAACAGCGATCTTCAGGGCAGGGTGAAATTCCCGATCGGCGGTACAGTCCGCGAGCCGGCAACGGCAGGATTTGGTGCAATTCCAAAACCGACAGTATAGTCTGGATGGAAGAAGATGGGTAAACAGTACGCGGGATCCCCGCGTCTATTTTCCGTGGAAGTATGCTCTGGGATGGTATCATTCCAGAGTTTTTTCATGGGAAAAGACACGGGATACCTGTGCTTGTTTTGACGCGCTCTGAAGGTTTGCTTCAGAGCGCTTTTTGCATTGTGAGGTGTCACTATGACCGACCAAGAATATATGGCCCAGGCTCTCTCTCTGGCCCAGAAAGGCGCCGGGTGGACCAGCCCTAACCCCATGGTGGGGGCCGTGATCGTCAAGGACGGCCAGGTCATCGGCCAGGGGTACCACGCCAAGTGTGGGGACCTCCACGCCGAGCGGGCTGCCCTGGCCGCCTGCACCCAGGACCCAGCCGGGGCCACCATGTATGTCACCCTGGAGCCCTGCTGCCACCAGGGCCGCCAGCCCCCTTGTACCGAGGCCATTCTGGAAGCCGGCATCGCCCGGGTGGTGGTGGGGTCTGGGGACCCCAACCCCAAGGTGGCGGGGAAAGGGCTGGCCATCCTCCGGGCCCACGGGGTCCAGGTGACCGAGCATGTACTGGAGGCCCAGTGCCGGGCCCTCAACGAGGTGTTCTTTCACTACATCCAGACGGGAAAGCCCTATGTGGTCCTGAAGTACGCCATGACCTTGGACGGAAAGATGGCCGCCTACACCGGGGCCTCCCAATGGATCACCGGGGAGGAAGCCCGCCGCCACGTCCACACCCAGCGCAACCGGTTCCGGTCCATCCTGGTGGGGGTGGACACGGTGCTCGCCGACGACCCCCAACTCACCTGCCGCATCCCCGGCGGCCGCAATCCCCTGCGGATCGTCTGCGACACCCACCTGCGCACCCCCCTCACCGCCCAAGTGGTGGCCACCGCCCACCAGGTGCCCACCTGCCTGGCCACCTGCGTCACCCAGCACCAGCTCCTGGCTCCCTATGAAGAGAAAGGCTGCCAGATCCTCTCCCTCCCCTCTGCCCAAGGGCACGTCAGTTTGCCCGCCCTGTTGGAGCGGCTGGGGGAGATGGAGGTGGATAGTGTCCTGCTGGAAGGGGGCGCCGCCCTTCACTGGTCAGCGGTCCAGGCAGGCATCGTGAACAAGGTACAGGCCTATCTGGCCCCCAAGATTCTAGGGGGCCAGGGGGCAAAGTCCCCCGTGGGCGGCCAGGGGTTCCCCCACCCGGACCAGGCGCTCCGCCTGGCCCCGCCCACCCTCACCCGGCTAGGGGAGGACATTCTGCTGGAAAGTGAGGTGATTGGCTGATGTTTACCGGCATCGTGGAAGAAATGGGCACCTTGAAGGCCATCCGCAAAGGCCCCCACAGTGCCGTGCTGGAGATCCAAGCCAAAGTTGTTCTGGAGGACATCCATTTAGGGGACAGCATCGCCGTCAACGGCGTCTGCCTCACCGCCACATCCTACTCCCCCACCGGCTTCACCGCCGACGTCATGCATGAGACCTTGAACCGCTCCGCCCTGGCCACCCTCCGCCCGGGCAGCCGGGTCAACCTGGAGCGGGCCATGGCAGCAAACGGCCGCTTCGGAGGCCACATCGTGGCCGGCCATGTGGACGGGGTGGGCACCGTGCAGCGGATCACCCGGGATGACAATGCCATCTGGTACACCATCGCCGCCGGGCCGGAGATTCTCCGGTACGTGGTGGAGAAGGGCTCCATCACCATCGACGGCATCAGCCTCACCGTGGCCAAGGTGGACAGCCAATCCTTCGCCATCTCTGCCATTCCCCACACCGTGTCCGTCACCGTGCTGGCCGACCGGAAGGTGGGAGACCTTGTCAACCTAGAAACAGACATCATCGGAAAGTACGTGGAAAAACTCCTCTCCCCCCCTCAGGAGTCCCCCGCGCCCGCCTCCGGTATCACCAAAGAATTCTTAACTCGCTATGGCTTTTGAGCCAGGAAAGGAGCCTTCCATGTTTCAGTACAACACCATCGAAGAGGCCCTGGAGGACCTGCGCCAGGGCAAAATGATCCTCTGCACCGACGACCCCGACCGGGAGAACGAAGGGGACCTCATTTGCGCTGCGGAGTTTGCCACCACGGAAAACGTGAACTTCATGGCCACCCATGGCAAGGGGCTCATCTGCATGCCCATGTCCTATGAGTATGTCCGCAAGCTCCAGTTCCCCCAGATGGTCACCCGGAACACCGACAACCACGAGACCGCCTTCACCGTCTCCATCGACCATGTGGACACCACCACGGGCATCTCCGCGGCGGAGCGCTCCCTCACCGCCATGAAGTGCGTGGACCCGGAGGCCAAGCCCGAGGATTTCCGCCGCCCCGGCCACATGTTCCCCCTGCTGGCCAAGGACAACGGCGTGCTGGAGCGCAACGGCCACACCGAGGCCACTGTGGACCTGATGCGCCTGGCCGGCCTGAAGGAGGTGGGCCTCTGCTGCGAGATCATGCGGGAGGACGGCACCATGATGCGGGCCCCGGAACTCCAGGAGAAGTCCAAGGAATGGGGCCTCAAATTCATCACCATTCGGGACCTGCAGAACTACCGCAAGCGCCACGAGGTGCTGGTGGACCGGGTCACTGTCACCAAGATGCCCACCAAGTACGGGGACTTCATGGCCTACGGCTACGTCAACAAACTCAACGGCCAGCACCACGTGGCCCTGGTGAAAGGGGACATTGGGGACGGGCAGGATCTGCTCTGCCGGGTCCACTCCGAGTGCCTCACCGGGGACACCTTCGGCTCCCTCCGGTGCGACTGCGGCCAGCAGCTGGCCGCCGCCATGACCCAGATTGAGAAGGAGGGCCGGGGCATCCTGCTGTACATGCGCCAGGAGGGCCGGGGCATCGGCCTCATCAACAAGCTGCGGGCCTACGCCCTCCAGGACCAGGGGATGGACACCCTGGAGGCCAACCTGGCCCTGGGCTTTGCCGGGGACCTGCGGGAGTACTACATCGGCGCCCAGATTCTCCGGGACCTGGGGGCCAAGACCCTCCGCCTGCTCACCAACAACCCCGACAAGGTCTACCAGCTGGCCGACTTCGGCATGGCCATCAAGGAGCGGGTGCCCATCCAGATGGCCGCCACCCCCCACGACCTCTTCTACCTCCAGACCAAGCAGAAGAAGATGGGGCACATCCTCAACTACTAAGTTCCAACCCCCACAGAGTATAGAATAAAGGAGACATACTGCCATGAAAACCTTTGAAGGAAACCTGGTCGCACAAAACATGAAGGTCGCCCTTGTGGCTGCCCGGTTCAACGAATTCATCACCTCCAAACTCATCGGCGGCGCCATGGACGGCCTCACCCGCCATGGGGTCCAGGAGGAGGACATCTCCTTGGCCTGGGTCCCCGGCGCCTTTGAGATCCCCCTCATCGCCTCCAAGATGGCCGCCAGCGGCAAGTACGACGCGGTGATCTGCCTGGGGGCGGTGATCCGGGGCAGCACCAGCCACTACGACTACGTCTGCGCGGAGGTGTCCAAGGGGATCGCCCAGGTCTCCCTCCAGAGCCAGGTCCCGGTGCTCTTTGGGGTGCTCACCACCGACACCATTGAGCAGGCCATTGAACGGGCCGGCACCAAGGCGGGCAACAAGGGCTATGACTGCGCCCTCAGCGCCGTGGAGATGGTCAATCTCATTCGAGAGGTGGAGGCCTAACCTGCCCTCTGCATGGCAAAAGCGCACCCCGATGGGGTGCGCTTTTCCTCTTTCTGTCTCATAGTCCATCAAACGGCTGCCTTTCCACCATCCGTTGGACTGCCAAAGCAGGCCTCACTGCCCCTCTTTGTGGGAGCGCTCCTTCCACTGGAGAAGGAAGGCGGCGTTGATGATCACCACCACAGACCCGGCGTTGTGAACCAGGGCCCCCACCACAGGGTTTAGGATCCCCAAAATGGCCAGGACGATAGCCACAAAGTTCAAGGCCATGGAGAAGGTAAGGTTACACTTGATGGTGAACATCATTCGCCGGGCCAGGCGGAGCAGGTGGGGCAGCTCCTGGATGTCGTCGTTGACCAGGGCGATGTCCGCCGCGTCCACGGCGATGTCGCTGCCCACGCCCCCCATGGCGATGCCCACGAAGGCTTTCTTCAGGGCGGGGGCATCGTTGATGCCGTCGCCGATCATGCACACCGGCTGGCCGTTCTGCTGGCTGGCGTCGATGTAAGCCAGCTTATCCTCCGGCAAGCAGCTCCACTGCACCTCTGGGATGCCCAGCTGGCCGGCGATGTGCTGGGCGGCGTTGGCGTTGTCCCCGGTGAGGAGGACGGGCTCCACCCCCGCCGCCTGGGTCCGCCGGATGGTCTGGGCCGCCTGGGGCCGGAGGGTGTCCGACAGGGCCAGGAACCCGGCCAGCCTCCCATCCACCCCGCAGTAGATAACGGTGCACCCCTCCTGGAGCCATCGGTCTGCCGCCGTCTGGGCCTGGGCGGGCAGGTGGATGCCCAGCTCCGCCAGCAGTTTGGGGTTTCCCGCCGCCACCTGGCGGCCCTGGCAGGTCACTTGAACCCCACGACCGGGGAGCATCTGGAAATCCTCTCCGGGGGGAATCTGGCCTCCCCCCTCCTCCCGGAAGCACCGGACCACCGCCTTGCCCAAGGGGTGCTCTGACAGGGCCTCCGCACAGGCGACCTGGGCATAGAGGGTTTCCTTGCTGGTGGCGCCGTCCAAGGGGACCACGGCCACCACCTGGGGGGTGCCGAAGGTGAGGGTCCCCGTTTTGTCAAAGGTCACCTTGGTCACCTGAGACAGACGCTCCAAGGCATCCCCCTCCCGCACCAGGAAGCCATGGCGGGTGGCGTTGCCGATGGCCGCCATGATGGCCGTGGGGGTGGCCAGCACCAGGGCGCAGGGGCAGAAGACCACCAGGATGGTCACCGCTCGGATGATCTCCCCGGTGACGGCCCAGGTGATCCCCGCAGAAACCAGGGCGATGACCACGATCCAGGTGGCCCAGCGGTCGGCCAGGTTCACGATCTTGGCCTTGCCGGCGTCGGCGGACTGGACCAGGCGGATCATCCGTTGGATGGAACTGTCCTCCCCCACCTTGGTGGCCTCCATGGTAAAGGCCCCAAACTGGTTTACGGTGCCGCTGGCCACCTCGTCCCCCTCCCCCTTGTCCACGGGGAGGGACTCGCCGGTCATCACCGCCTGGTTGATGGAGGTCTGGCCTTGGAGAATCACCCCGTCCACCGGGATGGTCTCTCCGGGGAGGACCCGCAGCTGGTCCCCCACCTGGACGTCCTCCGCGGGGATGATCTTCTCTCCCTCTGCCGTCATCACCCGAGCGGTGCGGGGGGTAAGGTGGACCAGCTTTTCAATCCCCGCCCGGGCCTTGGCCACGGTGAGGTCCTCCAAAAGGCCGCCCAGCTGCATGATGAAGGCCACCTCGCCGGCGGCAAAATCCTCCCCAATGAGCACCGAGGCCACAAGGGCCATGGACACCAGCACATCCGCCTTGATGTCAAAGGCGGTGACCAGTCCGATGATGGCCTCCAGCAGGATCGGCACTCCGCAGAGGAGGATGGCAACCCAAGCCGGATCCACCGGCAGATTCTCCCCCCAAAAAATGCTGCACAGGAGAGACACGCCGCCGAGGACCAGGAAGGTGATGTCCTTCTTGGTCCCGCCCCACGCCAAAAACGCTTCTAAACGCTCCATAGTTTCCTCCTTTTCTCTGTAGAAGAGGGGGATCCAGCGGATGGATACCCCCTAGGGTATTTCCATTATACCCATAGGGGTATACCTTGTCAAGATGAAACAAGAAAACCGGCGGGAAAGGTTCCAGCCGGTCTTCACGCTGTTGGTGGTCAATTCATATTCGCAAACCGCTCCACCGCTTTGGTGAAGTTGGCGATGGTCTGGTCCGGGTCGCCGTGCTCCAGGCCATCCCGGACACAGTGCTTGATGTGCCCTTCCAGTACCACTTGGCCGGCCTTGTGGAGGGCCGACTTGGCGGCGTTGATCTGGGCCAAAATATCTTCACAAGGGATGTCCTCGTCGATCATCCGGTCAATGGCCTGTACCTGGCCGATGATCTTTTTCAGCCGGCGGTGCAGGTTATCTGCGTCCATACATTGCCTCACGGTGCGCACCTCCTGTCCCTTCAGGGAACTCTTTTCTTGTTATTATCCAGCAAGCAGGGCAGTTTGTCAAGTCGTGCGCCGCCCTGTAAGTCCCCTACAGCACCGGTGCAAGATACCATAGGGGGTATCGGCTTTCCAAGGGGAACTCCCCTTCCTGATTGACATTTCTCCCCTACTATGATACCTTTTTCTTACTAGAAATCCGTCATCTTTCCCAAGACAGGAGGTTTTTTCATGTCCTACGATCTCCCCGCCCTCTGCCGTCAGGTCCGGCGGGACATTCTCACCATGACCCATGCCGCTGGGTCCGGCCATCCAGGCGGGTCCCTTTCCGCGGTAGAAATCCTGGTTACCCTCTATTTCGATCAAATGCACCTGGACCCCGCCCAGCCGGAGGACCCAAACCGGGACCGGTTCCTCCTCTCCAAGGGCCACGCCGCCCCGGTGCTTTACAGCGCCCTGGCCCGGCGGGGCTTCTTTGATCCCGCCCTTCTGCCCACTCTGCGGCAGTTGGACTCCCCCCTCCAGGGCCACCCCCACCGGGAAAAGCTGCCGGGGCTGGACTGCTCCTCCGGCTCCCTGGGCCAGGGGTTGTCCGTCGCCAATGGCCTGGCTCTGGCCGCCCGGCGGACCGGGCGGTCCTACCGCACCTACTGCCTCTTAGGGGATGGGGAGGTGCAGGAGGGCCAGATCTGGGAGGCCGCCATGACCGCCGCCCAGTTCTCCCTGGACAACGTCTGCGCCGTGGTGGATGACAACGGCGTCCAGCTGGACGGCCCCACCAAGGACATCATGGACGTGGAACCCCTCGGGGCCAAGTTTGCCGCCTTTGGCTGGGAGGTGTTGGACGTAGACGGCCACAGCCTGGCCGCCCTGCGGGACGCTTTCCGCATCGCCGCGGCCACCCAGGGGCGGCCCACCGTCCTCATCGCCCACACGGTAAAGGGCAAGGGGGTCTCCTTCATGGAGGGCCAAGCCGCCTGGCACGGCAAGGCGCCCAATGACCAGGAACTGGCCGCTGCCCTGGCAGAACTCGCAGAAGGAGGCACACCCCATGAAGCTTGATCAAGTCAACCATATCCCCCAGCGGGACGGGTACGGCCAGGGCCTGCTGGACCTGTGCGCCGCCCGGGAGGACGTGGTGGTGCTGGACGCCGATGTGTCCGCCTCCACCCGCACCAACTGGGTCCATGACCGGTACCCTGATCATTTTTATAATGTAGGCATCAGCGAGCAAGACCTGGTGGGCACCGCCGCAGGGCTGGCTCTGGGGGGCCAGGTGCCCTTCGTGTCCACCTACGGCGTCTTCCTCTCTGGCCGGGCCTTTGACCAGATCCGCACCACGGTGTGTTACAACGACCTCCATGTGATCTTCGGCGGCGCCCATGCAGGGATCTCTGTGGGCCCCGATGGAGCCACCCACCAGGCCCTAGAGGACCTGGCCCTGGCCCGGGTCCTGCCCCGGATGACCGTGGTGGCTCCCTGCGACAGCGAGGAGACCCGGAAGGCCGTCCTGGCTGCCGCCGACCACCCCGGGCCGGTCTACCTCCGTTTCGGCCGGGAAGCCGTGCCGGTGATCACGAACCGGACCACCCCCTTTGCCATCGGCAAGGCCCGGCCAGTGCGGGAGGGGCAGGACTGCGCCGTCTTTGCCTGCGGCGCCCTGGTGTACGAGGCCCTGCTGGCAGCAGAGGAGCTGGCCGCCCAGGGCATCTCCCTCCAAGTTACCGACCTGCACACCATCAAGCCCCTGGACGTCGAGGCGGTTACCGAGGCCGCCCGCCGGTGCGGCGCAGTGGTCACCGCCGAGGAGCATCAGGTGGCCGGCGGTCTCTTCGGTGCGGTGTCGGAGCTGCTGGCCCGCACCTGCCCGGTGCCCATGGAGGCCGTGGCCGTCCAGGACACCTTTGGGGAGAGCGGCCCCCCGGCGGCCCTCATGGCCCGGTACGGCCTGGATGCTGCCGCCATCGTCCGGGCGGTGCTGGCCTGTTTGGCCCGGAAGGGGTGAGGCCCTTGCGACGTGCCCTTTCCCTGCTTCTAACCTTGTGTCTGGGGCTGTCCCTCCTGTCTGGCTGCCAATTCTCCCTGGACCGCCTGGCCAACGGAGGCACGATCCCAGAGCCCCCTGCCGATTACACCGGCACCCAGGACGGGTTCCGGTACACCAAATCCACCCTCTCCGGCCAGGAGCGCTACCTCTACGACCAAATCCTCCCCGCCCTGCAAAACCAGGAGACGGAGATCACAGACCTCTATCCAGACACCGCCATGATTCAGAAGGTGGTCACCGCCATCGACCGGGATTACCCGGAACTCTTCTGGTTCTCCGGCACCGGGCAGATTGAGACCACCCTTCTGGCTGGGAAAGCCCTGGAGGCCTCCTACCAGCCGGTGTACACCATGGACGCGGCCCAGCGGGAGGCCACCCAAACCCAGATTGACCAGTGGACGGCAGACTGCCTGGCCACCATCGATCGGAGCGCCTCGGAGTATGACCAGGCCTTGGGGGTGTATACCTACCTCATCAACCACGCGGACTACCAGATGGTGGACAGCAACTCCATCGTAAACATCATGGTAAACGGCGCGGGACTGTGTGGGTGCTATGCCAAAACCTACCAATACCTTCTCCTGCAGCTGGGGATCGACGTGGCCTACGTCACCGGCCAGGCTGGGGGGGAGTCCCACGCCTGGAACCTAGCTTGGCTGGACGGCACCCCCTGCTGGATTGATCCCACCTGGGGCGACCCCGTCTTCACCGGCGGGGACGAGAGCCAGGGGCCCGCCTATGAGTACTTCGGCCTGACCTCCGATGACCTCACCCGCACCCACACCATCGACAGCACCGTCCCCGTGCCCGACTGCACGGCCAACACCAACAATTACTTCGTCCGCAGCGGGCTGTACTTCCCCTCCTATGACACCTCTGCCCTGGTCTCCACCCTGCAGCGGGCCATGGCCGCCGGAGAGGCCCAGGTCTCCATGCGCTTTGCCGATGACGCCTACGTCACCGCCTGCGCTTCCCTTTTGGATGGCGGGGAACTTTCCGACGTCTTTCAGCAGGCTGCCCAGAGGGCTGGCGTAGAGGTCGCGCCCCTCTCCTCCCTGTGGTACACCCGCAACGACGAGATGGGGGTGCTGACGTTCCTGCTGCCCATGTAAGCAGAATCCTCTCCCCGGCGACGGCAGTCCCGCTGGATGATATCCACCCAATGGGGGAAGGGGATTTCCCTGTTCTATCGTCGTTCTCCCGAAGTCTTTCCCATCACACCTTACCATGTAAAAAAAGGAGCGCCCCGGCCGGGTTTCCCGGTCGGGGCGCTTTCTGTTGGTTCTGTTTCAGGGTTCGTTCACCTTGGGCAGGCCAGCAAAGCCCTGCTCCAGGTCGGCGTCGGTGGGGATGTAGTCGCTCATCTCCCCGTTGTTGAACTTCTCATAGGCCACCATGTCGAAGTAGCCGGTGCCGGTGAGGCCGAAGACGATGGTCTTCTCCTCCCCCGTCTCCTTGCACTTCAGGGCCTCGTCGATGGCCACCCGGATGGCATGGCTGGACTCCGGGGCAGGGAGGATGCCCTCTACCCGGGCGAAGTAGGTGGCAGCCTCAAAGACCTTGGTCTGCTCCACGCTGGTGGCCTCAATGAGGCCGTCGTGGTAGAGCTGGCTGACCACCGGGCTCATGCCGTGGTACCGCAGGCCGCCGGCATGGTTGGCAGAGGGGATGAAGCCGGAGCCCAAGGTATACATCTTGGCCAGGGGGCAGACCATGCCGGTGTCACAGAAGTCATAGGCAAACTTGCCCCGGGTAAGGCTGGGGCAGGAGGCCGGCTCCACGGCGATGATCCGGTAGTTGGCCTCGCCCCGGAGCATCTGGCCCACGAAGGGGGAGATCAGACCACCCACGTTGGACCCGCCGCCGGCGCAGCCGATGATGATGTCCGCCTGGATGCCGTACTTGTCCATGGCAGCCTTGGTCTCCAACCCGATGACGCTCTGGTGGAGGAGAACCTGGTTGAGGACGGACCCTAACACATAGCGGTACCCCTCCTGGCTGGTGGCGGCCTCCACAGCCTCGGAGATGGCGCAGCCCAGGGAGCCGGTGGTGCCTGGGTGATCAGCCAGGATCTTCCGGCCCACGGCGGTGGTGTCCGAGGGGGAGGGGGTGACAGAGGCGCCGTAGGTGCGCATGACCTCCCGGCGGAAGGGCTTCTGCTCATAGCTCACCTTCACCATGTACACCTGGCAGTCCAGGCCCAGGTAGGCACAGGCCATGGACAGAGCGGTGCCCCACTGACCGGCTCCGGTCTCGGTGGTCACCCCTTTCAGGCCCTGCTTCTTGGCATAGTAGGCCTGGGCGATGGCGGAGTTGAGCTTGTGGGAACCGGAAGTGTTGTTCCCCTCAAACTTGTAGTAAATCTTAGCCGGGGTCTGGAGCTTCTCTTCCAGGCAGTAGGCCCGGACCAGGGGGGAGGGGCGGTACATCTTGTAGAAGTCCCGAATCTCCTGGGGGATGGGGATGTAAGCGTTGTCGTTGTCCAGCTCCTGCTCCACCAGTTCCTTACAGAACACGCCCTCCAGCTCTTGGGCAGTCATGGGCTGGCCGGTGGCAGGGTTGAGGAGGGGGGCGGGCTTGTTCTTCATATCGGCCCGGACATTGTACCATGCCTGGGGCATCTCGTTCTCTTCCAGGTAAATCTTATAGGGGATCTCTTTCATTGCTGCCATGGTCATAGACTCCTTTCTGGGATTGTTCCGGGACAAAAACAAAAACGCTCCTGTCCCATGCTTGTTTTGCAGGGACAGAAGCGGAAACAGCTTCTGCGGTGCCACCCGGCTTGGCGCCATCGGCGCCCACTCAGCGCACTCCAACAAGTGCCGGCACATGGTAACGGCGTGCCTGACCCGTCTCCCCTACTAGAGCATTTGCTCGTTGGGCTTGCCCTCCCGGGACCATTCCACCGGGCCGCTCCCTGCCGCGCTTGCACTGTCCGCGGCTCGCTGAAAAGGGCGGGATCCTGTGTACTCTTCCCGTTCCTCGGTTTATGCAAGAGAGTATAGCACCCCTTGCAGGCCTTGTCAAGCCCCAAGGGAAACTTTTTTTGCCGTTGCTAGATTCCCCTCCCCGTGGTAAGATACCCGCAGAACATTTCCCCCCAGGAGGTCCTGTCCCATGCCATCCTTCCACTTTCGCCCCGCTACCCCAGAGGATGCGGCTGCCTTGCTGGCCATTTACCGCCCCTATGTGCTGCACACCGCCATCACCTTTGAGTACGATGTGCCCACCCTTTCGGAATTCACCCGTCGGGTGGAAGCCACCCTGCGCACCCACCCCTATCTGGTGGCAGAGCAGGCAGGGGAACTGTTGGGCTATGCCTACGCCGCCCCCTTCCATGTCCGGGCAGCCTATCAGTGGGCCGCAGAGAGCACCATCTACCTCCGCCAGGATCAGCGAGGCAACGGCCTGGGGCCCCAGCTCTACGGGGCCTTGGAACGGGTGCTGGCCGCCCAAAACGTCCTCAACTGCAACGCCTGCATCGCCCTTCCTCAGGCAGAAGACGCCACCCTCACCCAGGCCAGCGTCCGCTTTCACCAGCGGATGGGGTACACTTTGGTGGGGCAGTTTCATCAGGTGGGATATAAATTTGACCGGTGGTATCACATGGTGTGGATGGAAAAGGCCCTGGGGGCCCATACCGTTCCCCCGGCACCCTTCCTTCCCTTTCCCCAGATTGCGGAGCAGGTCCCTGCCCTGCTGGCCAGCGTTACGACAAGACCTTTTCCAGGCGGCGCTGGAGCAGGGGCTGAAGCTTCTTGGCGGTAAGCCCCACCAGGACCGCTGCCGCCACCGTCCCTTCCCGGACCCCATAGAGTCCATGGAGAAAGCCCAGGGACAGCACCACAGAGATGGCCACCAGGGTCAGGTCAAACCCCACCTTCATGTTGCCAAAGGGGATGGCCGTCACCTGGCACACCGCCAGGATGAACCCCTCCCCTGCCAAGGTGACCACCCCAGCGATGACCTCCAGAGCCACCCCAACGGCCACCAGCACCACCCCGATGAGGCAGTAGAGCCACTGCACCCCATAGTTGGGCACCGGCAGTCCCTGGACCACCCACACCCCAAGGTCGGTAAGGTAACCAAACACCACCGCCACCGGCAGCTGCATCAGCTGGATGGGATCGTAATTCCGGCGGAGGATGAGAATTTGTAGAAGGATCAACACCACGTGGAGACAGATGGTCGCCTCCCCCACCGTGAGGGGGATCAGCAAGCTCACCACATAGGGCAGGCTGGAGATGGGAGAGGTCCCCAAGACCCCCTGGATGGAAAAGGCAATGCCGAAGGCCATAATCAGCAGCCCCACCCCCAGGACGGCATATCGCCTTCCCAAGGCGGGGGGACGGGTGGGATGAAAATGCTGGTGAGGATGGTGCATGGCAAAGCCTCCTTTCTCCGGGACGTGAAAAAGACCCAACACGCCGCAAGGTCACGGGTTCGGGTCTTGTGGGCTCGTGTATGGTTGTCAGGCAGCGCTGGGTTCCCCCGCTGGCTGGGTGGTTTGGGACCAGGCAGTGGTGGCCCCGGAGGTGGCATCCTGCCCCCCTCTGGGCCAGAAGGCCATCAAGACCAGGGCAATGAGCACTACCACGGCAATGATAATGTTCCTCCGGTTCTTGTTCACGGCGTCTCCTTTTCCCAGGCCAGCACGGCAGCTTTGGCGGCAGCCTGCTCGGCCTCCTTCTTGCTGTGCCCCTGGCCGGCTCCAATGGGCTGGCCGTTGAGGCAGACCTCCATGGCAAAGACCTTGGCATGGTCCGGCCCACGCTCCCCGGTGAGGTGGTAGGCCAGCACCTGGCCGCTCTCCCGCTGGGCCAGCTCTTGCAGGGCGGTTTTATAGTCCCGTCCGGCGGCGGTTTTCTCCTGCTCCTGGTCCAGCACCAGGGTGTGGATCAGCTTCCGGGCCTGGCCAATGCCTCCGTCCAGATAGACGGCAGCCAGCAGCGCCTCCACCGCATCGGCTTGGATGGAGGGGCGGGCCCGGCCGCCGCCGTGGTCCTCCCCCTTGCCCAGGCGGAGGTAGCTGCCCAGATCCAAGCTTTGGGCCACTTCCACCAGGCTGTTCTCACACACCAGGGCCGCCCGGATGCGGGTCAGGTCCCCTTCCGGCAGGTCTGGACGGGTGCGGTAAAGATGGTCCGCCACCACCAGGCCCAGGATGGAGTCTCCCAGAAATTCCAACCGCTCGTTGCTGTGGGTGTCACTTCCCCGGTGCTCGTTGGCATAGGAACTGTGGGTGAGGGCGTTCTCCAGCAAGCGTTTGTCCTGGAAGGTATAGCCGAGTTTTTCTTCCAATGGCTGCATTGTTGTCTTCCTCCTCCCGCAGACAGCCCCATCCATCCGGAGGGGGCCGCAGGCCCTTGGGCCTGTTAAAGGTCCAGTTTACCCTGTAAGTAGTTGACCAGGTCCCCCACGGTTTTGATGGTGGCCAGGTCCTCTTCACTCATCTCGCCAATGTCAAATTCCTCTTCCAGGGCCATAGACAACTCCACGATATCCAGAGAATCCACGCCCAAATCTTCCTCAAAGTTGGTGTCCATGGTGATGCTGTTGCCATCTACACCCAACTGATCTGCAATCAAGGTCTGTAATTTCTCTAAAATCATATCGACATGCTCCTTTTTGGAATTCTGGTTTCTTGGGGATGCGCTAGGATTTGCTGTACCTTAATATAGGGACGTTTTGTCGTTCTGTCAATAGGGAATCGGAAAAATCATCCCTCTTTCTTCCCCCGGGGCAAACTCATGTGGTCTACGTTGGCGGCGATGTCTCCCACAATGTCCCCCTCGGCCACCACCTTGGCCTGGCGGATGGCGTTGAAGAAGGCATACCCGTTGGAGGAACCATGGGCCTTGATCACCGGTTGGGAGATCCCCAGCAGGGCGGTGCCCCCCACCTCGTTGGCATCAAACCGCTTCTTAAACCCTGCCAGGCTGTCCTTCAGCAGCAGGGCGGCCAGTTTGGTCTTGGTACTGCCCAACAGCATGTCCTTCAAGGCGTGGGTGAAGAGGGAGGCCGCCCCCTCCATGGTTTTGAGGAAGATATTTCCAGTGAATCCGTCGGTGACCAGCACGTCCACCCCTTGGCTGATGGCCTCCCGCCCTTCAATGTTGCCGATGAAGTGGATGCGCCCCGCCTCGTGGGCCTGGGTTAGCAGGGCGTGGGCCGCCTTCTGGAGGTCCATGCCTTTGCTGGGCTCAGTGCCGATGTTCAGCAGGCCCACCCGGGGGTTCTGGATGCCCAAAAACCGCTGGGCATAGTAGGAGCCCATGAAGGCAAACTGCAGCAGATACTCCGGGGTGCACTCGGCGGTGGCGCCGCAGTCGATGAGCACCATGTTGCCTGTGGCGTTGGGCACCACCGGCGCCAAAGCCGCCCGGCGGATGCCGCGGATCCGCTTGACCATCAGAGTGGCAGCTGACAGCAGGGCCCCCGTGGACCCGGCAGAGACGAAGGCGTCCCCCTTCCCCTCCTTGAGCAGGTTCAGGCCCACGGTCATGGAGGAGTCCGGCTTTTCCTTAAAGGCCCGGGCGGGGTTGTCCTCCATGTCGATGACCTGGCTGGCCGGGACAATCTCCATGCCCTGGGGCGGGGCCTGGTGGCCCAGCTTGGCCAGGCAGGCGGTGATGTCCTCCGTCCGGCCGGTGAGGAGGATCTCCACCCCCAGGTCCTTCTGGGCACGAAGGGCCCCCTCAATGGGGGCCTGGGGGGCATTGTCGCCGCCCATGGCGTCTACAATAATCTTCATTGGGGTTCCCCTTTCTCAAAGCGGCCCCAGCCCCGCCAGGCACTCCAGGGCCCGCTGGGACAGGGCAGCGTTCTTATTCCGTTTCCCCTTCACCCGGTAGCCCAGGGGGGGCATGATGCCAAAGTTCACGTTCATGGGCTGGAAGTGGGCCACCGTCTCGTCGCTGATGTACAGGGCCAGGGCGCCGATGGCGGTCTCCCTGGGAAAGTCGATGGGGGGCTTCCCCTCCAGCCGGCGGGCCAGTTCCAAGGCCGCCAGGCAGCCGGAGGCGGTGGACTCCACGTACCCCTCCACCCCGGTGATCTGGCCGGCAAAGACGATGCGGGGCTCTGCCTTCACCCGGTAGTACCGGTCCAGCAGCCGGGGGGAATCCAGGTAGGTGTTGCGGTGCATCACCCCGTAGCGGAGGAATTCCGCATGGCGCAGGGCGGGGATCATGGAGAACACCCGCTTCTGCTCCGGCCAAGTGAGGTGGGTCTGGAAGCCCACCAGGTTATAGATGGTGCCCACCGCGTTGTCCCGCCGCAGCTGGACCACGGCGAAGGGCTCCTGCCCGGTCTTGGGGTCCCGGAGGCCCCGGGGCTTCAGGGGGCCGTAGCACAGGGTCTGCTCCCCCCGCCGGGCCATCACCTCCACCGGCATGCACCCTTCAAAGACATTCTTATCCTCAAACCCGTGGACCGGGGCCTCCTTGGCGGCGCAGAGTTCCCGCCAGAAGGCCAGGTACTCCTCCTGGGTCAGGGGGCAGTTGATGTAATCCGCCGTGCCCTTGTCGTACCGGGAGGCAAACCAGGCGCTGTCCATGTCGATGCTCTCGAAGGTCACCAGGGGGGCAGCGGCATCGTAGAAATGCAAATATCCCCCGGCAGGGAACCGCCGGGCGATGTCTTGGGCCAAATCGTCGGCAGTGAGGGGGCCGGTGGCCACAATGACCTGCCCCTCCTCCGGCAGAGCCTTCACCTCGCCGGACTGGAGGGTGATGTTGGGATGCCCCTGGATGGCCTCGGTGATGGCCTGGGAAAAGGCCATCCGGTCCACCGCCAAAGCCCCCCCGGCGGCCACCCGATGGGTGTCGGCACACCGGAGGATCAGGGAGTTCAGCCGCCGCAGTTCCTCTTTCAGCAGGCCCACCGCATTCTCCAGCTGGTCAGACCGCAGGGAGTTGGAGCACACCAGTTCCCCCAGCAGGGGGGAGTGGTGGGCAGGGGTCATCTTGTCCGGCTTCATCTCCCACAACGTCACGGGGATCCCCCGGTTGGCCAGCTGCCAAGCGGCCTCGCACCCGGCCAGGCCCGCGCCTAGAATTGTCACCGGTTCAGCCATGCTCTTCCTCCAAACCCGGCGCCGGGGCCGCTTCCTCTGCCGCTGCAGCCTTCTTCGCCGCAGCTTTCTTGGTGGTCTTCTTGGTTGCCGTCTTTTTGGCCGCCGGCTTCTTGTCCCCGTCGGCTTTCGCTGCGGCGGCGGTTTTCTTGGTGGTGTCCTTTGCCGCTGCCTTCTTGGCAGTGGTTTTCTTGGCCGCCGGCTTGGCAGCGGCCTCCCCCTCGGTTGGGGCGGTCTCCGCTGCGGTGCCCTCTGCTGGGGCAGCGGCCTCCGCCGTCTCGGTTTTCTTCTTTCGGAAGCCCCCCCGCTTCTCCTCCGGGACAAAGGCAGGGCAGGCCTCGTTGATGCAGAAGGGCTTTTTAAACCCTCGGCCGGACTTCTTAAACATGGTCCAGCCACATTCGGGACAGGTCTCCTTCACCGGCACGTCCCAGGTCATAAAGTCACAGGCCCGGCCCAGCTTGTTCCCGTTGTACTCACAGCCGTAGTAGGTGTACCCGTTGCGGGAGGTCTTCTTCAAAATCCGGCCGCCACACTTGGGGCACTTGCCCGGCATCTGGATGACAATGGGCTTGGTAAAGGTGCACTCCGGGAAACCAGGGCAGGCCAGGAAGCGGCCAAACCGGCCGGATTTCACCACCAGCTGCCGTCCGCACACATCGCAGACCTCGTCAGAGACCTCATCGGGCACCTTGATCCGGGTGCCGTCCAAATCCTTCTCCGCCTGGACCAGTTCCTGGTGGAAGTCCTGGTAAAAATCCCCCAGGAGTTTTTTCCAGTTCTCTTCCCCGCTCTCCACCTTGTCCAGCCGGCCTTCCATGTCGGCGGTAAAGGCGTAGTCCACGATGTCGTGGAATTTGTCCTTCATCAGGGTGGTGACCACCTCTCCCAGGGGGGTGGTGTGGAGGTATTTCCCGTCCTTCACCACATACTCCCGGGCCATGATGGTGGAGATGGTGGGGGCATAGGTGGAGGGCCGGCCAATCCCCTTCTCCTCCAAGGCCCGGATGAGGGTGGCCTCGGTGTACCGGGTGGGGGGCTGGGTGAACTTCTGCTCCGGCTTGGTCTCCCCCAGGGTCAGGGGTTCCCCCTCCTGGAGGTTGGGCAGGCGGGTTTGGATCTCGCCCCCCTCTTCGTCCTTGCCCTCCTCATAGACGGCCAGGAAGCCGGGGAACTTCACCTCAGACCGGCTGGCCCGGAAGGTGTACCCGGCACTGGTGACCTCAATGTTCACGCTGTCATAGACGGCAGAGGCCATCTGGCAGGCCAGGAACCGGCTCCAGATGAGCTTATAGAGGCGGTACTGCTCCTGGGTCAGGCTCTTCCGGACGTTATCCGGGGTGAGGGCCACGTTGGAGGGGCGGATGGCCTCGTGGGCATCCTGGGCCCCTGCCTTGGCCTTAAACTGGCGGGGCGCCTCCGGCAAATACTCCTGGCCGTACCGGGCCCCGGCAAAGGCCCGGGCCGCCGCCACTGCCTCGTCCGACAGACGGAGGGAGTCGGTACGCATGTAGGTGATGAGACCCACGGTCCCCTCCCCCTCGATGTCCACGCCCTCGTAGAGCTGCTGGGCGATGGACATGGTCCGCCGGGGGGTCATGTTCAGCTTCCGGGAGGCCTCCTGCTGGAGGGTGGAGGTGATGAAGGGGGGCGCCGGGGCACGGTTCTTGTCCTGGCGCTTGATCTTACTCACCGAGAAGGGGGCGGTGCGGATGGCGGCCAGCACCTGGTCCACGTCCTCCTGGGACTTGAGCTCCATCTTCTTCTCCCGGCCGTAAAACTGGGTTTTGAAGCTGCCCTGGTTGGGGGCCACCCGGTCCAGGGTGACCTCTAAGGTCCAGTACTCCTGGGGCACGAAGGCCCGGATCTCCTCCTCCCGCTCGGCCACCAGCCGGGTGGCCACCGACTGCACCCGCCCGGCAGACAGGCCCCGGCGGATCTTTTTCCACAGCAGGGGGGAGAGTTCATAGCCCACAATCCGGTCCAGAATCCGCCGGGCCTGCTGGGCGTCCACCAGGTTCTGGTCGATCTCCCGGGGGGCGGCGATGCTCTCGGTGACCACTTTCTTGGTGATCTCGTTGAAGGTCACCCGGCTGGCCTTGCCGTCCGGCAGGTCCAACAGCTCTTTCAGATGCCAGGAAATGGCCTCCCCTTCCCGGTCCGGGTCGGTGGCCAGGTAGACTTTTTGGCTGTGGTCCGCCGCGTCTTTCAGCTCTTCAATGACCTCTTCCTTGCCGGGGATGGGCTGGTAGTTGGGGGTAAAGTCCCCGCTCTCCAGGTCCACCCCCATCTTGCTCTTGGGCAGGTCCCGCACATGGCCCATAGAGGCCAACACCTGGTAGTCCGGCCCCAGATATTTTCCAATGGTCTTTGCTTTGGCTGGTGACTCTACAATCACCAGATTTGATTTTGCCACGTGATTTCCTCCGAATTTCTGTCCCATGCCGGCCATTCCGGCGCAGGAGTGTGATGGGCCAAAGGCCCTCTATGGTCTCATCCGGCCGGAGCCGGATGTCACGATTCTTCTTGTAGTTCCACCGGGGTAGAAAACCGGCGGCCCTCCTCTTCCACCAACTGGCGGATCTGGAGAAGGGTCAAGGCGGACAGCACCCGCCGGGCAGGGATGCCCGCGGCCTCCACCAACTCCTCCGCAGACAGCCGCTTCTCCCCCTGCAGCGCCCGGAGCACCACCAGCTGATCCTCTGTCAGCGCCCCCTCCTCTTGGCGGGGGTCGATGACCAGCTTTGGCCGGGAAACGTCCTCCTGCAGGGGCTCGGGGGCCGACGAAGGGGTCTCCGGCTTCCTGCGGCGTTTCTCCGCCGGGGCGGGAACCTCCTCCGGCGGAAGGGGTTGGGGCACCGGCATCCCCTGGGTCAGCCGGGTCTGGGCTGTGGGGGGCGCCAGGGGGGTCTTTCCCTGGAGTGTATCCGGGAACAGGGCCCGGTATTCCTCCACGATGTCCCAGGCGTCCTGGACCAGCTTGGCCTCTCCCCGGCGGATCAGGCCGTTGGGGCCCCGGCTCAGGGGGGCATCGATGCCCCCGGGCACGGCGAACACGTCCCGCCCTGCCTCCAGGGCCCACCGGGCGGTGATGAGGGCACCGCTGGTCTCCGTGCCCTCCACCACCAGCACCCCCAGGCTCAGCCCGGCAATGAGGCGGTTGCGCACCGGAAAATGGGCGCCTGCCGGCGGCGTCCCCGGGGGATACTCACTGAGGAGGGCCCCCGCCGCTGCCACATCGGCATACAGGTCCTCGTGGCCGGCGGGATAGGTCACGTCGATGCCGTTGCCCAGCACCGACACCACCTCTCCCCCGCCCCGGAGGGCGCCGTTCAGGGCGGCAGCGTCCACCCCGTAGGCGCTGCCGCTGACCACCAGGATGCCTTGGCGGGCCAAGGCCAAACCGAACTGGCGGGCGGCCATCACCCCGTAGGGACTGGCCTTCCGGGCCCCCACAATGGCCACCACCGGCAGATGGTCCAGCTGGGGCAGGGTGCCTTTGCCGTAGAGGACGCAGGGGGCGCTCTCCAACTGCCGCAGCCGCTGGGGATAGGCCGCATCCTGCATCGTGAGGATCCAGATCCCCTGTTCCTTGCACTTGGCCAGGATGGTCTCGGCTGGGGTCAGGTCTTTGTCCTCTAAGGCCTGGCGCACGGTCCCCGGAATCCCGGGGATCTGCCCATAGGCGGCACTGTCAGCGTAGTAGGCCCCTTCCGGGGTGCCGAAATGCTCCAGAACACGGGCTGCATACATGCCCGGGGCAGGGCCCCGGGTGCTCAGCCACAGCCAATGGCGCAGGTTGCTCATGGCCGCCTCTCCTTTCTGTTTGTCAGGCGCCGTATCCCATCTGCCACAGCACCACCGTACCGGCGGCCGCGGCGTTGAGGGACTCGCACCGGTCCTCCATGGGGATCTGAAGGGTCTTTTCGCTGGCCGCCAGCACCGGGGGGGAGACCCCCCGCCCCTCGCTGCCAATGACCACCGCCGCCCGGCGCAGGGAGACGGTGCGAATGTCCTCCGTATCCTCCCGCAGGGCGGTGGCGTACAGCGGAAGCTCCGCCGCCTGCAGACGGGGCAGCAGCTCCTCTAAAGTCCCCTCCCACACCGGCAGGCGGAAGCAGGCGCCCATGGTGGCCCGGAGGGTCTTGGGCCCCCAGGGGTCGGCGCAGCCGGGGAGAAGGATCAGCCCATCCGCCCCGAAGGCGTCGGCTGTGCGCCAGAGGGTTCCCAAATTCCCTGGGTCCTGGAGGTTGTCCAGCACCAGGTACCGGCTGCCGGACAGCTTCGCCGGCAGGGCATGGTCGGGCAGAGCGCAGAGGAAAAGGACCTGCTGCGGGGTCTGGGTGGGGGCCACCGACCGGAGCAGATCCCCCGGCACGGTCACCTGACGCACCGTAGGGGGGATCCCCTCCACCGGTGCGGCCCCAGCTTCCCATAGGATGGTATCCAACGTTGCCCCCCACCGGAGGGCCTCGCCCAGCATTTTGGGCCCCTCACACACCATAAGGCCCTGGCTCCGCCGGGTTTTTCGGCTGACGGTGAGCTTACGGATGTGGGTAATCAGGGGGTTGGTTCTACTTGTAATGGTCTCCATGGTCACTCCATAGCCCACCCCCGAATGGCCGGTGGGATTGGGCCGGTTCTGTCAGTGCATACCAGCAGGCAGCCCTGCCGGTGCGCTGTCTTGGCTGGGAAGGCAGGGAAAGGCCAGAGGGGAACCTGGCTCCGCGCTCGGCAGCCTTTCCCCCAGACCCCCCACCTTCTCCTGTGGATTCATACAAAGATAACTATAGCATACCCTTCCAGGATATTCAAGTCAACGATTTTTCCCGCACCCACCCTATTTTCATACCTTCTCTCTAAAAAGGGAAAGGCCCTGCTGGAGGAAGCGTTACAAATTCAACAGGGGTACGCCCCTCCCCTTCCCGGGGAGGTCCCCCGGATGGGGCGGTCGGTTCCGGCCCCTTCCGGACGCCCAACCTTGGCGGGCCGCCGCGTTACGTTTCCTCCGGCGGGCGGGGGCTTTCCCTGTGGATTCCCGCGATCCACCCGTCCAGCTTCCGGCACAGCACCGGCACGCCAACGGCCTGGAACAGCCGGATTCTCACCACATCAATCAGCGAGCAGACCAGATAGATGCCAAAGGCCAGCGCCACCACCCACAGGAGCATCCGCCACACAGGATAGGCCGCAGCAAAGGTCAGGCAGTCCCGTAGCACATAGTTCCACACCAGGGGATGCACATGGATGATATACACCCCCAGGGCCGCCGGAGAGAGCACGGCGATCCCCTTTCGCAGCGCCTTGCTTCGAAACTCCGTCCGCGCAAAAAAGCACAGCAGAGCCACGGCGTTGATCACAATGAAGGGAGAGACGTAGGACACAAAACTAGTGCCCCCCGCCGGGTACCCCAACATACGGTTGGTGCCCCATTCGATCACCACCTTGCTCAGCCAGGCCAAGAGGGTGGAGATGCAGAACACCACCACTGCTTTTTTCGGGAGAGCTTCTGAGGAATCTCATACTTTCTCAAATATTCCCCCACCAGGTACAGCATAATCAGCCACACCATGCTGTAGCCCCGGTGCAGGCCGTAGGGGGAGTCTTGCAGCAGGATGGTAAACAGACAGGGCAGGAAGGAGAACACCACCAGGACCGCCACCAAAAACTCCGTCAGCATCCGTTTGCTCGCCTTCTCAAGCATCAGGTTCATCAGGGGAATGAAGAAAAACATCCCCACATACGCCGTCATGAACCAGTACTGATTGCTGGTGATGGGGAAGATGGCCCCAAACCAAGTCCGTTTTGACACCACCTCCGGCATCCAGACCGCGAACAGGGCAGTGAGCAGCAGGGTGTAAAAGACGATCCCCAGCCACAGGTTCCCCACCCGGGACCAACGAAACTTTGCAGTGCTCCCCACATAGCCACTGATGAGGGCAAAGCAGTCCACCGCGCACAGGGCCACCGTCTCCAGCAGCCACCCCGCCAGATACTGGCTGGACATCCACGGAGTGTTGTCCAGCACCCCGCCGTTGCCCAAAATATGGAGGACGGGCACCAAAAAACATGAGGAACATCCGCAAAAAATCCACGCCTGTCTTTCGTTCCAAACCGGTCCTCTCCTCTTCTCTTTCTTCCATGCCATGCAAAAGGGGCCAGACTCTCGCGGAGGCTGGCCCCTAAATGTTACCGTGGTACCCTTCCCCCTCTTTGGGGGCGTGGGTCGATCAATACAGCTTGGCCCCTGCGGGGATACGGTCATCCAGCAGGAGGAAGTTCAGCCGTTCCTGGCCCTCCTCGTGGTGGATGGCGGAGATGAGCATGCCGCAGGAGTCAATGCCCATCATCTTCCGGGGGGGCAGGTTGGTGATGGCCACCGCCGTCTTCCCCACCAACTCCTCGGGCTCATAGTAGTCGTGGATGCCGCTGAGGATGATCCGGTCGGTGCCGCTGCCGTCGTCCAGGGTGAATTTCAACAGCTTCTTGCTCTTTTTCACCGCTTCACAGGCCTTAATCTTCACCACCCGGAAGTCGGACTTGGAGAAGGTCTCAAAGTCCACCATGTCCTGGAAGAGGGGTTCGATCTCCACCTTGGACAGGTCGATCTCCACCGGCGCTGCAGGCGCGGCAGCAGGTGCCGGGGCAGCGGCCTTGGGAGCCTCGTTGTCCAGGGGCTTCATGGTGGGGAAGAGGATCACATCCCGGATGGAGTCCGCCCCGGTAAGGAGCATGACGCAGCGGTCAATGCCGATGCCCAGGCCGCCCGTGGGGGGCAGGCCATACTCCAGGGCGTTGATGTAGTCCTCGTCCATCATGCCGGCCTCCTCGTCGCCCTTGGCCCGCATTTCCACCTGCTTCTGGAAGCGCTGCTTCTGGTCGATGGGGTCGTTGAGCTCGGAGAAGGCGTTGCCCATCTCGCTGCGGCAGATGAAGAGCTCAAACCGCTCGGTGAGCCGGGGGTCCTTGGGGGACCGCTTGGCCAGAGGGGACACATCCACCGGGTGCATGGTGATGAAGGTGGGCTGGATCAGCAGCCCCTCCACCTTCTGGTCAAAGCACTCGTAAAGGGCGTGGCCCCAGGTGGCCTCCACCCCGTCCATGTCCACGCCGATGGCCTTGGCGGCAGCTACGGCCTCGGCGTCTCCGTCAATGGCCATAAAGTCCACCCCCAGGTACTCCTTGACGGCCTCGGCCATGGTCATCCGCCGCCAGCCGGGGGCCAGGTTGATGGCCTCCCCCTGCCAGGTGACCTCGTAGGTCCCCAGGATCTTCTGGGCGGCGGAGGAGAGGAAGTCCTCGAAGAGGTCCATCATGTCGTTGAAGTCGGCATAGGCCTGGTAGAGCTCTACGGTGGTGAACTCAGGGTTGTGCTTGGTGTCCATGCCCTCGTTGCGGAAGATCCGGCCGATCTCATACACCCGCTCCAGGCCGCCTACGATGAGGCGCTTTAAGTGGAGCTCCGTGGCAATGCGCATGTACATGTCAATGTCCAGGGTGTTGTGGTGGGTGATGAAGGGCCGGGCGGTGGCCCCGCCGGAGATGGTGTTGAGGACGGGAGTCTCCACCTCCATATAGCCCCGGCCGTCCAGGAAAGACCGCAGATAGCTGACCAGCTGGCTGCGGATTTCAAAGTTGCGGCGGGACTCGGGGTTCACGATGAGGTCCACGTACCGCTGGCGGTACCGCAGCTCCTTGTCCTGCAGGCCGTGGAACTTCTCCGGCAAGGGGCGCAGAGACTTGGAGAGAAGGGTGACCTGCTTGCACCGGACGCTCATCTCTCCCCGCTGGGTGCGGAAAACCTCGCCTTCCACCCCCACCAGGTCGCCGATGTCATACTTTTTAAACTCGTTGTAGTCCGCCTCGTCCATCTCGTCCTTTCGGGCGTAGAGCTGGATACGGCCGGACTTGTCCTGCAGGTCGCAGAAGCTCACTTTGCCCATGCCCCGCTTGGACATCAGCCGGCCGGCGATGGTGACGGGCTGGCCCTCCATCTCCTCGAAGTGGTCTTTGATCTCCTGGGCGTGGGCGGAAACCGTAAACTTGGTCTGCTGGAAGGGGTCCTTCCCCGCCGCCTGGAGGGCGGCCAGCTTGTCCCGGCGCACCTGGAGGATTTGGGACAGGTCCTGCTCCTGCTCCCCGGTCTGGTCCTTCTTGTTCTTCTCTGCCATGTTCTGCCGCTCCTTTTCTCTATTATCTCTGGATCTCCAGGATCTGATAGTGGATGTTGCCGGCGGGGGCTTCCACCACCACTTCCTCTCCGGCCTTCTTACCCAGCAGGGCCTTGCCGAAGGGGGAGTCCTCAGAGATCCGCCCGTTCATGGGGTCGGCCTCCTGGGAGCCCACGATTTGATAGGTCAGGGTCTCGTCAAACTCCAGGTCTTTCACCACCACGTTGTTGCCCACGTGGACGATGTCCCGGGCGGTCTCCTGCTCCTCGATGATGGTGTAGTTGGACAAAATCTCGTCCAGCTCTGCGATGCGGGAGTAGAGCTTACCCTGCTCGTTCTTTGCCTCGTCATACTCGCTGTTTTCCGACAGGTCGCCGAAGGAGCGGGCCTCCTTGATGAGTTCCGCCACTTCCTTTTCCCGGACGGTTTTCAGGTAAGTGAGCTCCTGCTTGAGTTCTTCCAGGCGCTCCGCGCTGAGTCGATATTCCTTTGCCATATTCAGTGACACACCTTTCAAATGTGATTGGTGACGAAATTGCCAACGGGCCCGGGCGCCCTACACATATAAAAATATAAAATCCCGGTTATACGCCTAAGTATTATAGGAAGTTTCTCCCGGTCTGTCAAGGGGAAGTGGTGGGACAGCCGCTGCCGGCCCCCGGGCCAGGCCGCCTTACGAGAGGCCCAGCGCCGCCACTGCGGCCTGAAACTGCGCGTCCTCTGCCGGGGTAAGCTCCCCTGCCAGCAGTCTCTGCTGGTCCTCCTCACTGAGGGTAACCTCTGTGTCCGGCGTAAGCCCTGTGCCAATGAGAGACACCCCCTTGCCGGTATAGTACCGGGCCGTAGACAGGCCAATGGCGCTGCCGTCGGGCAAATCGAAGAGGATCTGGGAATACCCCTTGCCGCTGGTCTGCTCCCCGACCACCGGAGCGCCCACAGATTCCCGGAGCTGAGCGGCAAAGAACTCCGCAGCGCTGTAGCTGTTGGCATTGACCATCACCGCCATGGGGAGATCCACACAGCTGGCATCGGAGGTGTAGGTCACTTCCTCCCCGTCGCTGGTCCGGCTGATGAAAATGTTCCCCTCTGGGAGAAGGTAGTCCAGAATCTCCGTGAGCTCTGTGACGTATCCCCCCGGGTTGTTCCGCAGGTCAAATACCAGGGCCTGGGCCCCCTCCTCCTGGAGCGCTGCCACCCCCTGCTTTACCAGGTCGGCGGTGCCAGCGTAGAAGTTCAGGATGGTCACCAGGCCCACCTGGTTTTCCGTCATGGTCCAGGTGGCGGTAACCCCGTGGATCTCCTGGCGGGTGACCTCCACGGTGCGCCGGGCCCCGTCCGTCCCCTCCACTTCCAGGGAAACGGTGGTCCCTTCCTCCCCCTGGATGGCGGAGAGCATGGTCTCCCGGTTGTCGGATGTGATGGCCTGACCATCCACCCCACGGATAATCTCCCCTGCCTGGAGGCCCGCTTCCTGGGCCGGGCTACCCTCCGTCACCCGGAGGATTTCCAGCCCGTCCTCCACATTCTGGCCTACGGTGATGCCAATGCCCACGTAGGTGTTTTCCCGGTTGGCCTTGACCTGCTGAGCCTCCTCCGGGGTGAGGTAGTAGGACCACCGGTCCCCTAAGGCGTCCACCATGGTCTCCAGGGTGGTTTCCAGGTGGGTTTGGCTGTCATACTCCCCCACAAACTCTGACCGGATCAACTGGTAAGCCTGGAGGAGGGTGCGCCCATCCTGGCCCACCACCTTCCACACCACGCCTAAGGTAACCAGCCCGCCCAGCAAAAAGCACACCAGCGCAATGAGCGCCCCCCGGACGCGACGTTTCGTTGTCTCCTTCATAGAAAAGCCTCCTATCTGCCCCGCTGGCTGCCCCGCGGAGAAATACAAAGCGGCGGCCGAAGCCGCCGCTTGCTCGGGTTTTCACTGTCTTAGTCCGTCTGCCCCATCAGTAGGCCAGCAGACCAGCCACCAGGGAAAGGACGAGGGAAATACACAGGACCACCGCAATCACCGCCATGACGCGCCGCTGGCGGCGATACGGGTCCCAGGATTTCTTCTGTTTGCTCACGCCTTGCACCTCGCTTCCCAGGGCTTACACTTTCAGGAACTTCCGGATGGCCATCACCGAACCGCCGCCACCGATGGCAAAGCCAACCAACAGGAACACCAGCAGCACCACATGGGAGATGTTGCCGAAGGGCACCGTGGTGATGATGCTAAAGATCCCGCTCTCCATCATGGCCCTGGTGATGAGCCCATAGATCCCCCACTGGCAGAAGAAGGCAATGATGCCCCCGGCCAGGCCCAGGATCACACCCTCCACCAGGAAGGGGGCCCGGACAAACCAGTTGGTGGCGCCGCACATCTTCATGATGGCGATCTCCTCCCGCCGGGTGAAGGTGGACAGTTTGATGGTGTTGGCGATGATGAACACCGAAATCACCACCAGCATGACGATGAGGATCACCGCAATGGCAGTAGCCACATTCCGAACCATCACAAAGCCATCGGCAATCTCCAAGGAGGCCTCCACATCGGCGATGCCATTGACTTGCTTCACTTGGTCTGCCGTATCCTGCAGCTGCTCAATGTCCTCGACATGGATGCGGTAACGGTCCCGCAGGGTCTCGGCGGAGGTGTTTTCGAAGAGCTCTGCGGTTTCCTGCTGGGCGATGAAGTCCTGCAGGGCCTGCTCTTTGGTCACAAAGGTCACCGAGGACACATTGGGAATCGCTTCAATCTCATCCTGGAGGGCTCTGGCCTCGTTTTGGCTGAGGGATTCGTCCACATAGGCCAGGAACTCGTTTTCATCCTCCAGATCCTGAAGGATGTTCCCGGCGTTGACCGCGATGAGGGAGAAGGACCCCATGATCAGCAGGCAGGCCACCGTCATACACACCGCCGCAAAGGACATGAGCCCATGGGTAAAGATACTCCGGACACCCTCTTTGATATAATACCAAATTTGTCTATCACCCATTGCCGTAATACCCTCCTGCTGCGTCACTGATGATCCGCCCACTCTCGATGGCCACCACGCGTTTGCCGAAGCGGTTGACCAGCTCCCGCTCGTGGGTGACCACCAGGATGGTGGTGCCCATGTCGTTGATCTTCTCCAGAAGGGACATGATTTCCAAGGACCGGGCAGGGTCTAAGTTGCCGGTGGGCTCGTCGGCGATGATCACGCTGGGGTTGTTGGCCAGGGCACGGGCGATGGCCACCCGCTGCTGCTCCCCGCCGGAGAGCTGGGTGGGCAGCCGCCCCCCCTTGCCCATCAACCCCACCAGATCCAATACATAGGGGATACGCCGCTGAATTTCCCGGGTGGTGGCACCCACGGCGCGCATGGCCACCTCGATGTTCTCATAAACGGTTTTCTTCTCGATGAGGCGGAAGTCCTGGAACACCACGCCAATGGTGCGGCGCATCAGGGGGATCTGTTTCTCGCTGATGTCCCGAAGGTTGTAGCCATTGACCATCAGCTTCCCTCGGGTTGCCTCAATCTCCGCCGTAATCAGTTTGATGATGGTGGACTTCCCGGAGCCGGAGGGCCCCACCAGGAAGACGAACTCCCCGTCATCAATCTGCAAACTGACCCCTTTCAGGGCCTTGGTGCCGTTTTGATACTCCTTATGGATATCAGTCAGTCGAATCAAAATAACACTCCTTTGTCTGTTGTAATCTGTCCAGAGGGATCCCGCTGTACCGCCGGCATGGCACGCACTGCAGGGCCCCTGCACGCTGTTTTGCCGCATCCAGGGAAATGGACGCTACACATGGCCGGGAGAGCGCGATTCCCACTGGAATTGAATTCCCCCGGCCACACGGCCCTTCCTCCCAGAACGCAGCAAAACCACGGGGTGGTTCTCCGCCTTAGGATTCGATCCCTCTGGACACCAGGTACTTTTTGACCATGAGGGCCACTTTGAAGGTGATGGCATCGTCAAACTCCCGCAGGTCCAGGCCGGTGAGCTTCTTGATCTTCTCCAGGCGGTAAACCAGGGTGTTCCGGTGGACGAAGAGCTTTCGGGCCGTCTCGGAAACGTTGAGGTTGTTTTCAAAGAACTTGTTGATGGTGAAGAGGGTCTCCTGATCCAGAGCGTCGATGGGGTTCTTCTTAAAGACCTCCTGGAGGAACATCTCGCACATCACCGTGGGCAGCTGGTAGATCAGCCGGCCGATGCCCAAGTTTTCGTAGGTGATGATGGTCTTTTCCGTGTCAAAGACCTTGCCCACGTCGATGGCCACCCCGGCCTCCTTATAGGCCCGGGCCAGGTCACGGATGTGGCTGACCACCGTGCCGATGCCGATGGTGACCTTGATCTTCAGGTTCTGGGCCAGGGCATCCTCGATGCTCTTGGCGATGCGGTAGATCTCCTTCCCGTCGCCCCCCTCGGTGAGGGTTTTGATGACGGCAATGTCGGTCTCGTTGATGGAGATGACGAAATCATCGGGGCTCTCGGAGAAGAGGTTCTGCACCACATCCACCGCCGCAATGTCCGCCGACTCCACCTGGCGCACCAGGAAAACCGCCCGCTGAGCCTCTGAGGCAAAGTGGAGTTCCTTGGCGCGGACATAGATGTCGCCCAGAAGGATGTTATCCGAAATGATGCTCTTGACGAAAGCCGTCTTGTCATGCTTCTCCTCGTAATAGGCCTTGGCGCTGTTCAGGGCCACGGTGACCATGGAGCAGATGAGCCGGGCCTGCTCGTCGCTGCCCTGGACAAAGGCGGCATAGTCATAGTGAGAGCTGCGGCTGGCCAGGGGCTTAAAGGTCTTATCCCCATAGATCACCACGGCGCCGTCGTTGGTGTTCAGGGCGGAGGCAGCGCCCTCCCATTTCTCTCCAATCCAGGTCAGCTGATTGCAGGAGACCACGGTGCCCTGGTCGTCGATGACGCCGATGACCCGGTCCGTGCACTCTTTCATCTGGAGTACAATGCTTTGAAATACTCTGCTGGACATATCCATTTCCTCCTTATTCCTATATTCCTATCCGTTGAACAGAGGGACACTCTCCCTTTCGACACGTGAAAATTCGAATTCCCCCGCATGGTGTCGTGGAATGGTCTTTATTATAGCCGTTCTTTCGAGCGATTTCAATAGCTTTTTTGTGAACATTTGTGGAAAATGCCGAAATCTTTCCCTTTCAGCACCCCAGCTGCCCCAGTTCCCCTCGGTTCAAGGGGCGCCAAGCCCCCAGGGGCAGGTCAGGATCCAAGGTGATGGGACCCATGGAGAGGCGTTTGAGGTAGGTCACCGGCTTTCCCCGGGCCGCCAGCATCCGTTTGACCTGGTGGTATTTTCCCTCCTCCAAGGTGATCAGCCCTTGGCTGGGCGGGTCCAGCACGGTGAGTTCCGCAGGCAGGCATACCGTTCCATCCCGTAAGACAAGGCCTCGCCGGAACACCGCCCGATCCTCCTGGTCCAGCTGTCCATCTACCTCCACATAGTACACCTTGTTCACATGGTGGGCCGGGGAGAGGAGCCGATGGGCCAACCCTCCGTCGTTGGTGAGTAAGAGCAGGCCTTCCGTATCCTTGTCCAGCCGCCCCACGGGGAAAAGGCCCCGGCGGCGCAGGTCAGGGGGCAGCAGGTCCAGCACCGTCTTGTCCCGGCTGTCCTCCGTGGCGGAAACCACGCCGGCAGGCTTGTGCAGCATGAGATAGGTGAAGGTCTCCGTCTCCACCAGGCGGCCGTCCACGGTGACGGGGGTCCCTGGCGTCACCTTGTCCTCCGGCCCCTGGGGCAGCACGCCGGCCACCCGTACCCGCCCCGCCTTCACCAGAGCCTTGGCTTCCTTCCGGGACCAGCGTCCTGTAGCGGCCAGCAGCTTATCCAGTCGTTCCATGGCGAACCCCTTCCTTTCCAGTCTATTTGGCCTATTGTAGCATAGTTTCTCTCCGGAGAACATAGGGTAAGGGGAAGATTTCTACCGCCGGGCCCCTGCTCTGGCCGCCGGCGCTGAGAGGAGCTGCCATCCATGATTATCATTACCAAAAAACTCCGTCCCCGCCGGCTGGTGGCCGGCTGCGCGCTGGCGGCGGTGGCCATCGCCGCCGTGGGGGCAGGCCTGGACCTGATCCAGGACGTGCAAACCGCCCAGGCCGTGGTCCAACTCCAGGCCAACCCAGAAAACGTCAAAACCAACGACGACCGCGTGGCCTATCTGGAATCCTGCGGCTGGCTGGTGGGGGAGGAAGCCGCCAACCAGGAGGACATCCGCCTGCCGGATGTCTTTGATGACTCCTATGAGGCCTACCTCACCCTCCAGGAATCCCAGGGGTTCGACCTCACCCAGTATGCCGGGAAGACCATCCAGCGCTACACCTATGCGGTCAAGAATTTTCCTGGCCTCCAGGAAAACATCTGGGCCAGCCTATTGCTCTACCAGGACCAAGTCATCGGCGGCGAGGTATACTCCAACCAAGGGGATGGGTTTATGCAGGGGCTGGCCTATCCGGCGAAGCAGTAAGGGGGCAAGGGTTGACCTCCCGCCTTCGGATCCCGTTCCTCCGGGTGCATTTCCCTTCCTAGGTTTCCAGCTCAGAAACAAAAAGGCTCCCCTCTCTCCAGTGTTCACAGACCAGAGAGAGGGGATCTTGTTGCCGCCTGTCTGAACGAAGGGATGAAATGGGGAGGAAGGTTCTGTGCCCACATTTTTCACTTTCGGAGGGTCACTTCCATCTGAGGATAGGGAATGGACAGCCCTGCCGCATCGAAGGCGCTCTTCAATTCTTCCAGCAAGTCGTAATAGACGTCCCAGTAGTCCTCGGTACGGCACCAAGCCCGAACGGCATACCCCAGGGCATTGTCCCCATAGGAGGAGAGGCGGGCAAAGGGGGCCGGGTCCTTCAGGACTTTATCGTGCCGGGTCAGTACCCCCTGGATGACTTCCTTCACCTCCTCCACCGAAGCGCCGTAAGAGGCAGTGATGGTCAAATCCACCCGGCGCAGAGGTTCGGTGGTGTAGTTGGTGACCTCCGCATCCACCACAGTGCTGTTTGGCACCAGGATACGCCGGTTATCCCACGTGGTTAGGCTGGTGTACACCAGGCCAATGTCCTGGACTGTACCTTCAATGTCATCGATCTGCACATAGTCCCCTACCTTGAAGGGTTTGGTGCCCAAAATGGTCAGCCCCCCTGCCAGGTTGGACAAGCTGTCCTTCACCGCCAGGGAAACTGCCAGGCCTAGGATACTCACCAGTGCCAACAGGGAGCTGGCATTGATCCCCAAGGACGAGGCCACCACCATCAAAGTCACAAACCACAGCAAAATGTTTGCCGTGGAGCGAATGAAGGTGTGCAAACTCCGCTCGATATGGGTCAGCCTATCCAAGCTGCGATCCAAAATTTTCAGCAGGATAGCCTTCACCACCAGGCAGAGCACCAACAACAGGATGGCAAAGAAAATGGTCCGAAGGGCAGACTCCCACCCACTGTGGAAGAGGGTATTCAAACTGGTTTGGACACTGTCCCCCAAGGCTTCCGTGTCAATGGTGGTGTCAGTACTCATAGGGTTCCTCCTTTCCTGGGTTCAAAGGTCTTTGAAAAAAAAACAGAAGGGCAAAGCTTCCGCTTTGCCCTTCTGAAAGGTGCGAGAAATTACTCGGCAACTTCGGTGACAACACCGGAGCCCACGGTACGGCCGCCCTCGCGGATAGCGAAGCGCAGGCCCTTCTCGATGGCGATGGGGGTGATCAGCTCCACGTTCATGACCACGTTGTCGCCGGGCATGCACATCTCAACGCCCTCGGGCAGGGAGATGACGCCGGTCACGTCGGTGGTACGGAAGTAGAACTGAGGACGATAGTTGTTGAAGAAGGGGGTGTGACGGCCACCCTCGTCCTTGGACAGGACGTACACCTGGCCAGAGAACTTGGTGTGGGGGTGGATGGAGCCGGGCTTAGCCAGAACCTGGCCTCTCTCGATCTCCTTCTTGTCGATGCCGCGGAGCAGGGTGCCCACGTTGTCACCGGCCTCAGCATAGTCCAGCAGCTTGCGGAACATCTCAATGCCGGTGATGACGGACTTCTTGATCTCGTCGGCCAGGCCCACGATTTCCACGGGGTCGCCCATCTTGATCTGACCACGCTCCACACGGCCGGTAGCCACGGTGCCACGGCCGGTGATGGTGAACACGTCCTCGACGGGCATCAGGAAGGGCAGAGAATCGTCACGGGGAGGAGTGGGGATATAGGAGTCAACAGCGTCCATCAGCTCCTTGATGCAGGCATACTCGGGGGCATTGGGATCGTCGGACTCGCAGGTCAGAGCGTTCAGAGCGGAACCCTTGATGACGGGCAGATCATCGCCGGGGAACTCGTACTTGCTCAGCAGCTCGCGGACTTCCATCTCCACCAGCTCCAGCAGCTCCTCGTCGTCCAGCAGGTCGACCTTGTTCAGGAACACCACGATAGCGGGCACGCCCACCTGACGGGCCAGCAGGATATGCTCACGGGTCTGAGCCATGGGGCCGTCGGTAGCGGCGATAACCAGGATAGCACCGTCCATCTGAGCAGCGCCGGTGATCATGTTCTTGATATAGTCGGCGTGGCCCGGGCAGTCAACGTGTGCATAGTGACGGGCGTCGGTCTCATACTCCACGTGAGCGGTGTTGATGGTGATGCCGCGCTCTCTCTCCTCGGGGGCCTTGTCGATGCTGGAATAATCCTCGAACTGAGCCTTGCCCTGGAGAGCCAGGAACTTGGTGATAGCAGCGGTCAGGGTGGTCTTGCCATGGTCAACGTGACCAATGGTGCCAATGTTTACGTGGGGCTTGGTTCTTTCAAACTTTTGCTTGGCCATGATTGATAATCCTCCTCAAAATACAGACAAAAGACTGTCTTACTGATCATGAGATACTCTTGTGCATCCTATTCTACAGGATGTGGCTGGAAATTACAACGGGAAAATACGCATTTCGTGCACAATTTCAAGAAAATTATGCTCATTCTGCGCCGTTGCGCTTCTCCACAATCTTGTCGGTGATGGACTTGGGGATTTCCACGTAGCTGTGGGGCTCCATGGAGTACTGGCCGCGGCCCTGGGTACGGCTGCGCAGGTCGGTGGCGTAGCCGAACATCTCAGACAGGGGGACCAGTGCATCGATCTGCTGGGCACCGGGACGGGCCTCCATGCCCTGGATCTGTCCACGGCGGGAGTTCAGGTCGCCGATGACGTCGCCCATGTAGTCCTCGGGAACGATGACGGAAACCTTCATGATGGGCTCCAGCAGGCAGGGGTTGGCCTTCCGGCAGGCCTCTTTGAAGGCCATGGAACCGGCAATCTTAAAGGCCATCTCGGAGGAGTCCACTTCGTGGAAGGAGCCGTCGTACAGGGTGACCTTCACGTCCACCACGGGGTAGCCGGCCAGAATGCCGGACTCCATGGCGCCCTGGATACCAGCGTCCACGGCGGGGATATATTCCTTGGGGATGGCGCCGCCCACGATCTCGTTGACGAACTCGTACCCCTTGCCGGACTCGTTGGGCTCCACACGGATCTTAACGTGACCGTACTGGCCCTTACCGCCGGACTGACGGGCATACTTGGTATCCTGCTCCACGGACTTCTTGATGGTCTCCTTGTAGGCCACCTGGGGTGCGCCCACGTTGGCTTCCACCTTATACTCCCGGAGCAGACGGTCCACGATGATCTCCAGGTGGAGCTCGCCCATGCCGGCGATGATGGTTTGACCGGTTTCCTCGTCGGTGTAGGTCTTAAAGGTGGGGTCCTCCTCAGCCAGCTTCATGAGGGCCACGCCCATCTTCTCCTGGCCGGCCTTGGTCTTAGGCTCGATGGCCACGCGGATCACGGGCTCGGGGAACTCCATGGACTCCAGAATGATGGGAGCCTTATCGTCACACAGCGTGTCGCCGGTGGTGGAATTCTTCAGGCCCACCACGGCGGCGATGTCGCCGGAGTAGACGGTCTCGATATCCTCCCGGTGGTTGGCGTGCATCTGCAGGATACGGCCGATACGCTCTCTCTGCTTCTTGGTAGAGTTGAGCACGGCGGTACCGGCGTTGAGCACACCGGAGTACACCCGGATGAAGGACAGCCGGCCCACATAGGGGTCTGCTGCGATCTTAAAGGCCAGAGCGGAGAAGGGCGCATTGTCGTCGGCAGGACGCTCGTCCTCCTCGCCGGTGTCAGGGTTGACACCCTTGATGGCGGGAATGTCCAGGGGAGAGGGCATGAAGTCCACGATGGCGTCCAGCAGCTTCTGAACACCCTTGTTCCGGTAAGAGGTACCGCAGGTCACAGGGACCAGCAGGTTCTCAATGGTGCCCTTCCGCAGGGCAGCCCGGATCATCTCGGTGGGGATGGGCTCGTCCTCCAGGGCGAGCATCATCAGTTCCTCGTCCAGGTCCGCGCAAGCGTCGATGAGCTTGGTGCGGTACTCCTGGGCCAGGTCCATCATGTCCTCGGGGATCTCCTCCACGCGCATATCCTTGCCCTCGGCGTCATAGTAGACGTCGGCCTTCATCTCCACCAGGTCGATGATGCCCTTGAAGGTCTCCTCACTGCCGATGGGCAGCTGGATGGGCACGGCGTTGCACTTGAGGCGGTCGTGGATCATGTTCAGCACGTTGTAGAAGTCCGCACCCATGATGTCCATCTTGTTGACGTAGATCATGCGGGGGACTTTGTAGTGGTCAGCCTGGCGCCACACCGTCTCGGACTGGGGCTCCACGCCGCCCTTGGCGCACATGACGGTCACGGAACCGTCCAGCACGCGCAGGGAGCGCTCCACCTCCACGGTGAAGTCCACGTGGCCCGGGGTGTCAATGATGTTGATCCGGGTCTGGGGGAACTGGCCAGCGGTGCCGGTCCAATAACAGGTGGTAGCTGCGGAGGTGATGGTAATGCCGCGCTCCTGCTCCTGGGCCATCCAGTCCATGGTGGCAGTACCGTCATGGGTCTCGCCAATCTTATAGTTGACGCCGGTGTAGTACAGGATACGCTCGGTGGTAGTGGTTTTACCGGCATCGATGTGGGCCATGATGCCGATGTTTCTGGTGTTTTCCAGCGTAACTTTACGTCCCATTCTTCTCTTTCCTCCAGATTACCAGCGGAAGTGTGCGAATGCCTTGTTGGCCTCAGCGTTCTTATGCATGTCCTCACGGCGCTTGACAGCGGCGCCGGTGTTGTTGGCAGCGTCCATCAGCTCGCCGGCCAGACGCTCCTTCATGGTTCTCTCGCTGCGGGCCCGGGCATAGGTGGTCAGCCAGCGCAGACCCAGGGTCTGGCGGCGTTCGGGGCGCACTTCCACAGGCACCTGGTAGGTGGCGCCGCCCACACGGCGGGCCTTAACCTCCAGGGAAGGCATGATGTTCTCCAGGGCGGCAGTGAAAACCTCCACGGGGTCCTTGTCGGTCTTTTCCTTGACAATGTCAAAGGCGCCGTAGACCACCTTCTGGGCCACGCCCTTCTTGCCGTCCAGCATCACGCTGTTGATCAGCTTAGTTACCAGTACGGAGCGGTACATAGGATCGGGCAACACTTCCCGCTTGGGTACGTTTCCTCTTCTGGGCACTTTGCTTCCCTCCTTCATAAAAAAATGATTTCATAGGTACTCGAAAAGCACTTGGCTTTCCGTGTGGGGCGGGGCTTCCCGCCCCGTGCCTGCCTTGAGAGCTTCCCCAATCCCTGTACCAGGTACCGGATTGTATGGTAAGCGACTCGCGGCAAAGCGGTTGCTTTGCGCTGAGCGCAAAAAGTCAATTCAGTGGGTCAGCAGAATCTTACTTCTTGCCGGCCTTGGGGCGCTTGGCACCGTACTTGGAGCGGGCCTGCATCCGGCCGCTGACGCCCTGGGTATCCAGGCTGCCGCGGATGATGTGGTAACGCACACCGGGCAGGTCCTTGACACGGCCGCCACGGATCATAACCACAGAGTGCTCCTGCAGGTTGTGGCCCACACCGGGGATGTAAGCGGTGACCTCGTAGCCGTTGGTCAGACGCACACGGGCGATCTTCCGCAGAGCGGAGTTCGGCTTCTTAGGGGTAGAAGTACGCACCGCGGTGCACACCCCTCTCTTCTGGGGGGAAGGCAGGTTGGTCTCCTTGTTCTTCAGGGTGTTCAGACCCTTCTGCATGGCAGGAGAGTTGGACTTGTAGGTGGCCTGTTCTCTTCCTTTGCGAACCAGCTGGTTAAACGTAGGCATATGGTTCCTCCTTTCTCAAAAAATGGGTTGGTATATATTCTATCCGCAGGGGCCGTGGCCTATGCGGCGAATATCGTAGGTTCAGTCCGCCACGATGGCGGCCACAGCGCTGCCCACGGCAATGCCGCAGGCGCTGCCCAGGGCAGCCATGGTATCCACGGACTCGGTTGCGGTCCCCTGTTCCTGGCAGAGGGCCTGGATGGGTTCGGTGACCCGGGGGTCGGCGTCCTGCGCCAAGAAGACCCGGCGGGCTGTGCCGTTTTTCAGGGCTCGGGTGACCTGCTTGGCCCCCGTCACCTTTTGCGCGGTTTTCAGATCGGTCAGCATACCGGCGCCACTCCCCTTTCTGGCCGGGACGGGCCCGGTTCCGTCTGCGGGATCCTTCCTCGAAACATTACGGAAAACAGACCACCGCAATCTCGGATTTTAGCATATTTTTCCCGCTGCGTCAAGTAGTGAGACTGTGGGAAGATCTTCCTCCTGGTCCCCTCCCCTTGGGCATTTTGCCGCTCAGGGAAACCAGACCCCTCGCCAGGACCAGAGGAGCAGGCCCACCACCTGCAAAATCAGGATGGCCGGCATCCCAAGGCGAAAGGACCAGTGCCGGGTCTTGTGGCGGAACAGGGCCATCCCAGCCAGGGCCCCCAAGCTTCCCCCGGCCAGGGCCGAGAAAAAGAGAACCTTTTCCGGCACCCGCCAGGCCCCTCGCTTGGCCTTCCACTTGTCGATGCCCATGAGGGCAAAGGCCAGAATGGTCCACACCAAAATCCATAGTAACAGCCACAGGCTCATGGTTTCTCCTCCTTTTTCTCCTCGTCCCCGGCGATGGCCCGGGCTGCCTGGGTTTGCCGGGAGGCATACCCGATGATGGTCTTTCCATACCGATCCTGGAGCTGATCCATGGCCCGTTCCAGCTTCTCCTGTTTGGCCCTGCGGGCAGAGGCCTGGGGGGCCAGCAGGTCCAGCTGTTCCCCTGCCTCCTCCTCCGGAAGCAGGCCGGCAGCGGTGATGGTCATGGCCCGCAGGGGGGACGCAGGGTGCCAAGCGGCCTCCATCAACTCCAGCACGCACTGGGCAATGACCCGGGAGACGTTGGTGGGGGCAGGGGTGGCCTTCTGCCGCTGGATGGTCTTAAACTCTGGGCTGCGCAGGGCCACCTGCACGGTGGTGCACTTCATCTGGTGCCGCCGCAGCCGCAGGGCCACCCGCTCCGCCAGGAGATAGACCCCCGCCCGCAGTTCCTCCTCCCCCACCAGGTTCCGGCGGAAGGTGAGGCCGTTGCCCACAGACTTGGGGGGCGGCACCTCCCCCGCCGGGCGGACTGGGCTGTGGTCCTCCCCGGTGGCGTAGTCGTGGATCTGCCCCCCATGTTTTCCCAACAGCCGCTCCACCTGGTCCCGGGGGGCCGCGGCCAAGTCTCCAATGGTGCGGATGCCCGCCTTCTCCAGCACCCGGGCAGAGGCCCTGCCCACAAAGAGCAGATCGGTCACCGGCAGGGGCCAGACGATCCGGGGCACGTCCTCCCGCCAGATGACTGTGGTGGCATCGGGCTTTTTGTAGTCACTGCCCAGTTTGGCAAACACTTTATTAAAGGAGACCCCCACGGAGATGGTCAGCCCCAACTCCTGTTTCATCACGTCCCGCAGCTGGTTGGCCAGAGCCACAGGGTCTCCCCCAAAGAGGTGGAGGGTGCCCGTCACGTCCAGCCAGCTCTCATCAATGCCGAAGGGCTCCACCAGGTCGGTGTAGCGGGTGTAGACCTCCCCGGCCAGTTTGGAGTAATACCGGTACTTGTCGTGGTGGGCAGGCAGGAGGATGAGGTCCGGGCACTTTCGCCGGGCCTGCCAGATGGTTTCGGCGGTTTTCACCCCAAAAGCCTTGGCCGCCTCGTTCTTGGCCAGGATGATGCCGTGGCGGGCCGAGGGATCCCCGCACACCGCCACAGGGGCGGTGCGGAACTGGGGATACTGCAACAGCTCCACCGAGGCGTAAAAGGCGTTCAGGTCACAGTGAAAAATCACCCGGTCCACGGCCAGCCCTCCTTTCCAGGGGAAACAGGAAAAGCGGCGGGAACTCCGCCGCTTTTCTCTCTCGCCCCACCGGGAGGCGGGACGGTTTGGATTGGTTCTTACTGCTCGGTCTGCACCTGGTTCAGCTTGGGGCGCTTCTCCCAACCCTCGCCGTGGACCAGGTGGCGGGAGACGGTCTTGTAGACCAGGAAGGTGACCAGGCCATTGACCCCGGCCTTAATCAGGTTGAAGGGAATGATCACCGGCACCAGCAGGGTCTTCACAAAGTCCCGGTTGGCCGCCACAGCAGCAGCGTCAGCGATGTCAGGGGTAATGAAGTAGGGGGTGATGAAGTAGTTGAACACCACCATGCCCGCAGTCATCGCAGCCACACCGCAGATCAGGGCGATCACCGCACCCTTTTTGGTGTGCTTCAGGCGATAGATGTTCCCGGCCACCAGCACCAGGATGGAGGTGGCGAAGATGTGCATCGCAATGCCCATGAAGCCGCTGGAGGCGCTCACGGTCATCCCCTGGATCACGGAGACCACCACGGTGAGGATGATGCCTGCCACCGGGCCGTAGGCAAAGGTGCCGATGAGGATGGGGATATCCGCCGGGTCATACTCCAGGAAGGGGGCTGCCGGGAAGATGGGGAAGTGGACCACGTAAACCAGCACAATCGACAGGGCGGCCAGCATGGCCATGGTGACCAGCTTCCGAATTTTTTCGCTTTTCATTGCCATAAAAAAACACTCCCAATTTCCAAATGTAACACCCGAAAAACCAATGTCTTCCAGGTGCTAACTGGCCAATTGGGGGCATCCCAAAACCGCAAAGCCATTTTCAGCTTTACGCAATGGCACCACACAAGAGGGTGCGTCAGCACGTCTTCTCCCATCCAGACTGTCACTGTCGGTCCCGGAATTGCACCGGGTCAGCTGCCTTTGGCCTAGGCCAAAGCGCTCGCGGACTGTACCGCCGGTGGGGACTTTCACCCCGCCCTGAAGACATCTTATTTCGTTGTTCACCCCTATTATAGCCCCTCTCTACAAAAAATCAACCCCCCAAACTGCCCAGCCCCAGCCAAATTCTGGCGAGATTTTTCGTTGACTTTCCACAGCCAGCAGTATACCATAGAGCCAAAGGGCACCTGCCCCCGGAAAGGAGCTCCCCATGACGCCAGAGACCACCTGCTGTTTCTCCGGCCACCGCCCGCCCCGCCTGCCCTGGGGCAGCAATGAAGCCGACCCCCGCTGCCTGGCGCTGAAAGCCCGCCTGGCCAGCGCCTTGGCAGCAGCGTATGACCACGGGTACCGTCACTTTCTCTGCGGCATGGCCCAGGGGACGGACCTTTACTTCTGCCAAGCGGTCCTCGACCTGCGTCAGGCGCACCCCGATGTGACCATCGAAGCCGCCGTCCCCTTTGCCGGCCAAGCCGACCGCTGGCCGGCGGCCGACCAAGCCCGCCGCCTGGCCTTGCTGGACCAGTGCGACCTGGAAACCGTGGTCCAGCACACCTACACCCCCGGCTGCATGGGCCGGCGAAACCGGTACATGGTGGACCGGTCCTCCCTCCTGCTGGCCGTTTACGACGGCACCCCGCGGGGAGGAACCATGAACACCCTGGCCTACGCCATGCGGCAGGGCGTGCAGACCGTCATCCTCCCGGTGGAGGAGGAGGTCCGGTAACCCATCGAAGAAGCCCTTTCCCTCTCAAACACCAAAAACAGCCCGCTGCCAATGGCAGCGGGCTGTGCACGATCTGGGATCAAGGGCCGAGGGCTTACCGCTCCCGGTTGAAGATCTTGAAGATCTCCTTGTAGGGGTCATCCTCGTCGGAGCCCTTGCCGCCTTCGTCGGCGTTCCGGCCGGAGGCGCGGCCGCCCTTGGGGGCAGCGTTGTCGGTGGACTTGGCGTTCATGATCTTCTCATCAAAGCCGGTGGCGATGACGGTGACGCAGATCTCGTCCTCCAGGCTCTCGTCAAAGGTGGCGCCGAAGATGATGAGGGCGTTGGGATCGGCAGCCTCCTGCACCAGGTTGGCAGCGGTCTCCACTTCCTCCAGGCCCACGTCGGTGGAGCCGGTGACGTTCACCAGCACGCCGCGGGCGCCGTTGATGGAGGTCTCCAGCAGGGGGCTGGAAACGGCCCGGCGGGCAGCTTCCTCGGCCTTGTTCTTGCCGGAGGCACGTCCCACACCCATGTGGGCCATGCCGGCGTCCTTCATGACGGCGGACACGTCGGCGAAGTCCAGGTTGATAAAGCCAGTGTTCTTGATCAGGTCGGAGATGGACTGCACGGCCTGCTGCAGCACGTCATCGGCCACCTCGAAGGCGTTGGCCAGGGTGATCTTCTGCTCGGTGACGAACTTCAGCCGGTCGTTGGGGATGATGACCAGGGAGTCCACCTTGGTGCGCAGGTTTTCAATGCCCATCTCGGCCTGCTGCATCCGGCGGCGGCCCTCAAAGGAGAAGGGCTTGGTGACCACGCCCACGGTGAGGATGTCCATCTCCTTGGACAGGTCGGCCAGGATGGGGGCTGCGCCGGTGCCGGTGCCGCCGCCCATGCCGGCGGTGATGAAGACCATGTCGGTCCCCTCCAGGGCTTTGGAGATCTGGGTGCGGCTCTCCTCGGCGGACTGGCGGCCCACCTCAGGATTGGAGCCGGCGCCCTGGCCCTCGGTGAGTTTCTCTCCGATCTGGATCTTGTGGGTGGCGCTGGACACGGCCAGGGCCTGCTTGTCGGTGTTTACGGCGATGAATTCTACGCCTTTGACTCCCGATTCCACCATGCGGTTGACCACGTTGGAACCACCGCCGCCAACGCCGATCACCTTAATATTCACAACGGACTCTGTCCCGGTATCTAATCCAATCGCCATGTTCGATCCTCCTATGTGTGTGTATTTATCCTCTGAAAACGCTATGGTAGATGAATTTTCAAATTTCCTTTATTGTATCGCCCTTTCCCCGGCAGGTCAATAGAAAAGTCAGATTTCTTTTTCATCTTTTTGAAAAAATTCGCCGGCTTTCCCCTCGCTCCTGTCGAGCCGATTTAGCTTTCTGGGGACCAAATTGCCCGGTCATTGGCCCGCATGTTGATGCTTCCCCGGTCCGTTTCACCCAGGGTGGCAACGATGGATTCCAGCACCTGCATCTTCCGGTCAAAGTCCACGTTATTGAGCATCCGCGCCGTAATCCGGTTCTCATAAACCATGACAATTTCCGTGGAGGAGGAGACGTCAATGGACGTCACCGATGCCAGAATTCCCGCCCGGTCCAGGGCCTGGGTCAGGCCCACCAGGCCATCCAGCCGGCTCTGGTTTTCCGGGGTGGTCTGGGCCTGCTGGCCCTGCTGGGGTTCCAGCAGCTCCACCCCCGTGACTTGAATCAAGCCGGACACGTCGGTCCCGTCTGAGACCGGCTCCAGCAGCTTTCCCTTGGCGTCCAGCAGCCAAGCCGAGGCGGTCCCCTGGAGGACCATCGCCGCCTGGGTCTCGGTGATCTTCAGGTTGATGGTAGTGGGAAACCGTTTCTGTACGTCCACCTCATCCACGTAGGGCAAGGCCTCGTAGATCCGCTGGGCAATTTGCTCTCCCGGGGTGAGGATCATGTTGGCCCCCATCTCCACATTGGCCACAGAGAGGATTTCCTCCGTGGTGTAGCGGGCGGTGCCCTCTACGGTCACCGTCTCCACCCGGAAAAACACCGTGCAGGCGGCCACCACCGAGGCTGCGATGAGAATGACCGCCAGGATGGTGAACAGCACGCCGTTCCGCCGTCTATGGTATTTGGTTTGGGTCTCTTGTTTCGCCATATCGGTTTCCCCTTCCCGTGTTCAACATCCAGCCTCTTGCCGGGTTTCCCGACGAATCCGCCCGCCCAGGGCCGCAAGGGACCCTTCCAGCCCCTGGTAGCCCCGGTCGATATGGGGCAGGCCGTAGATCCGGCTCTCCCCCCGGGCGCCCAAGGCCGCCAGGGTGAGGGCTGCGCCCCCCCGCAGGTCCGTGGCCTCCACCTGGGCTCCGTGGAGGGTACGGCCGGAAAAGCACGCCGTGTCCCCCTCTGTTTGCACCGCCGCCCCCATGGCGGTCAGCCCCTCCAGGTAGCGGAACCGGCGGTCGAAAATGGTCTCGGTGATCCGGCTCTGCCCCCAGGCCCCGGCGGCCACCGCCCCCAGCAGCGGCTGGGCATCGGTGGGAAAGGCGGGGTAGGGGCCGGTGCGCAGGGCGCCAAAGCCCCGCAGTGCGCCAGTCCGGCGGATTTGCAGCCGGTCTGGCGCACTGCCAATCTCACATCCGGCTGCGGTGAGGGCGGCCAAAACGGGGCCCAGGTGCGCCCCGTCCGTCCCCAGCAGCTCCCCCTCTCCCCCGGCGCAGGCTACGGCGCAAAGGTAGGTGGCCGACACGATCCGGTCCGCCATCACCCGGTACTCCCCGGGGTGCAGGGGGCAGCCGCCTTGGATGGCGATCCGGCCGGTGCCCGCGCCCTCCACCCGGGCGCCCAGGCAGCGAAGGAAGTTTTGCAGGTCCACAATCTCCGGCTCCCGGGCGGGGTTGTCAAGAATGGTCAGCCCCTGGGCGCCGCAGGCGGCCAGCATGGCATTTTCCGTGGCCCCCACACTGGGGATGGGCAGCACGATCCGGCACCCTGACAGCCCCGTTGGCGCATGGAAAAACAACTGGCCATTCCAGCTGCGCCCCTGGGCGCCCAGGGCCTGGAAGGCCTGAATGTGCAGATCAATGGGCCGGGCCCCCAGGGCACACCCCCCTGGCCAGCAGGCCGTGGCCGCCCCGTCCCGGGCCAGCAGCGGCCCCAAAAAGAGGACCGAAGCCCGCATACGCCCCATGAGGTCATCGGGAATGGTATGGCCCCGGCGGCAGGCGGTGTTCACCACCACCGTCTCCCCCTCCCGCCGCACCCGGCACCCCAAGCAGGACAGGATCTCCAGGGCGGCGGCGCAGTCGGTGAGGGATGGGCAGTTATGTATGATGCTCTCCCCGTCGGCCAACAAGGTGGCCGCCAGGATGGGCAGGGCGCTGTTTTTGGCCCCATGGACGGGAACCTGCCCCTCCAGAGGCCAGCCCCCCTCCACCGCGAAGTATTCCATCATATCCTCTCCCCCGATCCTGGTTGGCTTTGCACCATCCTATGCCGGAGGGGAGGGAAAGGTGCCGCAATGGGCAGCCTTAGGGGTTTACCAGGGTCAGCAGGGTCTCATAGATCTTCTCCCCCGCCTGGGGGATTCCCATGTCCGCCATGGCCTGGGCCATGGTTTTGCGGCGGGATTCGTCGGCCAGCAGGTCCTGGGTGGTGCGGTACAGGGTCTCCCCGTTGCACACCGGCTCCAACAGGACCACCGCGCCCCCTGCCTGGGCCAGTACATTGGCATTCCTTTCCTGGTGGTGGTTGGTGACATTGGGGGACGGGACAATCACCGCAGGCTTGCCAATGGCGGTGAGCTCCGACAGGGTGGAGGCCCCGCCCCGGCACAGCACCAGGTCCGCCGCCACCATCACGGTGGGCATGTCATAGATGTACTCCCGTACTTGCAGCGCCGGGGGCAGGTGGTCCCCGGCCAGGGCCTTTTCCATGGCGGCAAAGTTCCGCCCCGCCCCGTGGATGTGGTGGAACGGCGCCCCATCTCGGGCCGCCTGGCGGAGGAAGTCCACCATGTATCCGTTCATCACATCGGCTCCCAAGCTGCCCCAATAGGACAGCACCAAGGGGCGGTCATCCTTGATGCCCAAGGCATCCCGCGCCTGCTGGCGGGTGATCTGGAAAAACTCCCCCCGCACCGGGGTGCCGGTGACCACCACCCGTTCCGGATGCTGGTAGTGTTGGCGGGACTCCTCATACCCCACCATCACCCGGTCTGCCACCTTGGCCAGCCGCTGGGTGGTGAGCCCAGGCACCGCGTTGGACTCATGCACCGCCGTGGGGATGCCCCGGCGGGCCGCGGCGTGAACCACGGGGTAGGAGGCATACCCCCCCGTCCCCACCACCAGATCGGGCTGGAAGGTGTCCAGGATGCGGGCGGCCTCCCGCTTGGAGACCGAAAGGTTGCGGAGGGTTCTCAGGTTGTGTTGGATGCCCGAGGGGCGCAAACTGCGCCAGAAGGAGCTGATGGTCACCGTCTCCAGAGGGAAGCCCTCCTTCGGCACCAGCCGCTCCTCCATGCCGCCTTTGGCCCCGACGAACAGAACCTGACAGCCCTCCACTCTCTCCTGAAACATGCGGGCCAAGGCCACGGCAGGGTTGATGTGCCCTGCCGTGCCGCCGCAGGTGAAAATAATCTTCATAGCGTCCTCTCTTTCTTCCCCGGCTAGGTCACCGGGTTTTGCCGACTGATGCCTAGGATCAGTCCCATTTCCGCCATCTGGATGATCAGGGCGGTGCCGCCGTAACTGAAGAAGGGCATGGAGATGCCCGTCACCGGGAAGAGGTTGGTCACCACAGCCACGTTGGCAAACACCTGGAAGGCGAAGAGCGTGGTGATGCCCACCACGATCAGGGCGCCGAACTTATCCCGGGCGTGGAGGGCCAGCCAGTACCCCCGGATGATCAGCAGAGCAAACACGGCCAGGATCAGGCAGGCCCCGATGAGGCCCAACTCCTCACACACGATGGCAAAGATAAAGTCGTTCTGGGCCTCGGGCAGGTAGAGGAACTTTTGGCGCCCGTTGCCCAGGCCCAAGCCGGTCAGCCCGCCGGAGCCAATGGCCAGCAGGGACTGCACGGTCTGCATGCCGTCCCCCAGAGGATCGTCCCAGGGGTTGAGCCAGGTGGTAATCCGGCCGGAGGAGTAGCCCATGCCGAAGATGAGCACCGCCAGGGCCCCCACCACCACGGTGCCGCCGCCGATGAACCAGCCGGCGGAGATGCCGCCGGCAAAGAGGATGGCTGCGGCGATGACCACCATCTGGATGGCAGCCGACATATGGGGCTGCAGGTAAAGAATCCCGATCATCAAAATCAGGACGATTAAGTAAGGCACCAGCTCAAAGAAGCCGATCCGCTCTAATAAGTTGCCAAACCGGCCTGCTGCGGTGTTTCGCCGGAAACTCAAGGGTTTCCGCTGGTCCCGCTTGGCCAGCCGGGCGGCAAAGAAGATGATCAGTGCAATTTTCCCCACCTCAGAGGGCTGCCACTGGGTGGGAAAGTTCAGCCACCGGGTGGCGCCGCCGGAACTGTGGCCCAGCCCAGGGACGTGCACGGCCAGCATCAGTACGCAGGCCACCACGAGGATGGGCATGGCCAGCCCCTTCAGCCCCCGGTAATTGAGCTTGGAGACCACATACATCACCCCAAAGCCCACCAGAGCAAACACCCCTTGCCGCTTGAAGTAATACAGGGGATCGCCCCCCGTATTGCCGCGGAGGTCATAGTAGGCCGAGGGGTAGGAGGCCGACAGTAGCATCACCAGGCCGATGGCCACCAGCACAATGGTCAGCATCAGGAAGGGCAGGTCCACCCCACCTTGAATGCGGCTGACCCGGCTTTGGCCGGTCTCTGTTTGTGCTTGGGCCCGGGCCCGGGCTCTGGCTTTCAGAATGGTTCTTGGCACGAAAGGATCCCTCCCGGATCAGGCCCTCGGGCTCACAGGACAGGGTAGCGCCCTATCACCCCGAAAAAGGCCAGGATGCAGAACACCAGCGAGATGCCGGCGAAGACAAATACCACCTTTGTTTCCTTCCAGCCCCCCATTTCCAGGTGGTGGTGGAGGGGAGCCATGCGGAAGATTCGCTTGCCGTGGGTGGCTTTGAAGTAGAGGACCTGGATGATGTCAGACAGGGTCTCCACAATGTAGATGATGCCCACCAGGACAAGGATCAAGGGCATATCCAGGGCAAAGGCCATGCCGCACACGGCGCCCCCCAGGAACAGGGAGCCCGTGTCCCCCATGAACACCTTGGCCGGATAGAAGTTGTAGATCAGGAAACCCACCAGTCCCCCAAACAGGGCAGCGGCAAACACCGTCATCCCGGCGCTGCCCGGCTGGTCCCAATGGACATAGGCATAGCCGAAGGAGGCCGCGAAGAAGGCGCACACCGGCAAGGTCACCGAGGTGGACAGACCGTCCAGCCCGTCGGTGATGTTCACCGCGTTCACGGTGCCGGTGATCACCAGGGCCGCGAAGATCATGTACACCACCCAGGGCAGCTTCCACTCCACCCCAAAGAAGGGGACATAGAGGTTGGGGGACAAAATCCCAAACTGCCGTAGCAGCACGATAAACAGGATGGCTGCCACCAGCTGGAGGAGAAACTTCTGGCTGGCGGTGAGGCCCGTGTTCTCCTTCTTCTTGATCTTGGCATAGTCATCCACAAACCCGATGAGGCCAAAGACCAGGGCCAGCAGCAGGACAAACACACTGGTCAAATCCCCTGCCAGAATCGCCGGGCCGTTGAGCACCAGCACCACCACAACCACCGCCGCGATGAACATCAGGCCCCCCATGGTAGGGGTCCCCTGCTTGGACATGTGCCAGGTGGGGCCGTCCTCCTTGATGGACTGCCCTGCCTTCCACCGCCGCAAGGCGGGCACCAGAAACTTTCCTAAGATGGCGCTGATGGCAAAGCCCAGCGCCACCGCAGCCAGGGTTTTCAGCAGAATGGGATCCATTCCGTTACACCTCCGCAATGTTCTACTTCTGTTCTCTCAAACAGGCAGCATACCGCCCCCTGGAACGGGGGACGGCGCCGCCAAACGCATATTATAACGTACTTTCTCGGAAAAAGGAAGCGATTTCTTCCCGTTCGTCCAGGGGCAGGCGAGCCTCCCCCACTTCCTGATAGGTCTCATGCCCTTTCCCGGCCAGCAGGATTACATCCCCGGCCCGGCCCATGGCCAGGGCCTGGCGGATGGCCGCCCGGCGGTCTGCTACCCGCACCCAGGCAGAGAATCCCGGGGGGAACCCCGCAGCCACCTGGTCTAGGATGGCCTCCGGGTCCTCAGTACGGGGGTTGTCGGAGGTGAGGATCACCACGTCAGCCAGGCTGGCGGCCACCTCCCCCATCACGGGGCGTTTGGTGGAATCCCGGTCCCCGCCGCAGCCAAAGAGGCAGAGCAGGCGGCACCGGGCACCGCTCCGGGCGGCGGTGAGGGCCTGTTCCAAGGCATCCGGCGTATGGGCATAGTCGATGAGCACCGTGTAGGGGGCAGGCACCGGAACCACCTCCATCCGTCCCTTCACGCCGGCAGCCCCGGCCAAGGCGTGGGCAATCCCCTCCAGGGGAAGCCCCAGGTCCAAGCAGCAGGCAATGACCCCCAACCCGTTGGACACGGAAAACCGCCCGGGAATGGGAAGGGTCACCGGGCAGCTCCCCTGAGGGGCTGTCACCTGAAAGGTCACGTGGTCTGGGTACAGCCGCAAGCCTTTTGCCTGCACCTGGGCTAGGGTGGGATGGATGCCGAAGGTAACCACCGGGCAGGGTACCCCCTGGGCAAACTGCCGTCCCGTGGGGTCGTCCTGGTTAAGCACCCCACGCCGGCACTGGGCAAACAGCTTGGCCTTGGCCTGGCGGTAGGCCCCCATGGTGCCGTGGAAGTCCAAATGGTCCCGGGTGAGGTTGGTGAAGATCCCCTCCTGAAAGGTGAGTCCCGCCGTCCGCTCCAAGGCCAGTGCGTGGGAAGAGACTTCCATCACCACATGGGTGCAGCCTGCCGCCTCCATCTCTGCCAGCAGGCTGTGGAGCGTGTAGGCATCCGGCGTGGTGCGTTGGGTTGGAAGGGACTGGGAGCCAATGAGATTTTGGTTGGTGCCGACGAGGCCCACCTTGGCCCCCAGCACCCCCTCCAACACGGTTTTTAAAAGGTAAGTCGTGGTGGTTTTTCCATTGGTGCCGGTGACCCCCACCAGGGTCATCCGGTCCCCGGGGCGGCCGAACCAGTTGGCCGCCATCTGCCCGAAGGCGGCCCGGGGGTTGGGGGAAACCAGCCAAGGCCCAGGTTCCGCTGGGGGGTGGTCGCAGAGAACCGCCACCGCCCCTTTGGCCAGCGCCGCGGGGATCCACTGGTTTCCATCGGTTTTCTCCCCCCGAAAGGCGGCAAACAGGCCACCGGGGGCGAGGGTTCTTGTATCACAGGTGAGGGAAGTGATTTCTACGTCCTGACCGATGTGGTCCTCCAGGGTCAGGCCCTGGGTCAGTCGGGAGAGCTGCAAAGGTCCACCTCCATGGGGTCCGTGGTCGCCTGGGCCCTTGGGAGAAAGGGCCAGGCGGCCGGGTGGATGGCGTCCTTTTCACTTCCTGGGGGCGGGACTCACCCGTCCCCTGTGGTGGTATCCTCCTCTTCGTCCGTTTGGACCCAGTTGCCGTCTTGGCCAGTGTCCAAACCGCTCTCGGAGCCTATATCGGCGGTAAACCGCACCTCTACGGAGGCGCCCACGGTCACCGTATCGCCGGGGGAGACACCCTGGCTGAAGACCCGGCCTCCCTCTGTCGTTCCGGTGGCGTTGAGGTAGAGCCCCACCTCTTCCAGGGCGGCCACTGCCTGGTCATAGGTCATACCCGACAAATCTGGCATTTCTACCGTTCCGCTGGGTTTTTCCTCTCCCAGGTAGAGCACCATAGAGCTGCCCTCGGGAACACTGCTGCCTGCGGTGGGCATCTGATCGGTCACCACAGATCCCTCCCCGCTGAAACGGACGTTCAAGCCCAGCCCGTTTAGGGTAGCCTGCGCCGACTCGGCCGTCTCGCCAATCAGGTAGGGGATGGTGACCCCGTTCTCATTCTCGGAACTGCCGGTCTTGTCATAGCCCAGGTAATCCATGATATTGGCAATGAGTTCGCCAGCCATGGGGGCTGCCATGTTACCACCGCTGATGTAAATCCCGTCGTCGGTGGTGTTCTGCCCGGGGGCCGAAGGTTCCGGCCAGTCATAGCCCAGCAGGACAATGACCTCCGGATCATCCGCCGGAGCGCAGCCCAGGAAGGAGACGATGATCCGGTCCTCACTGGTCAAGGTCTGGGAGGAGCCGGTTTTCCCGGCGATGCGGTACCCGTCTACCTTCGCGTTTTTCCCGGTGCCCCCTACATCATTGACCACACTTTCCATATAGGAAAGGACCAGGCTAGAGGTCTCCTGGCTGATCACCTGGCGGACTTCCTGGGGCTCATGGTAACTCACCACGTTACCGTCGGAATCGGTCACCGACTGGACGATGTAGGGTTCCATCAGGTGGCCGCCGTTGACCACGGCAGACAGGGCAGTGATCATCTGGATGGGAGTGGTGGTAAACCGCTGGCCGAAGGAGGCGGTCGCCTGCTCGGTGGCGGCGTTGACGAAGTAGTCCTTATTCCAGAAGTAGCTCTTCACTTCCCCGGGCAGCTCAATGCCAGTGGTGGAGGTAAAGCCGAAGTTTTCCCAGTACTCGTAGAACTTCTCGCCCCCCAGTTTTTGGGCAATCTGGATCATGGCCATGTTGCAGGAGTTCATCAGAGCCCGGCGGGTAGTCTGGGTGCCGTGGCCGCTGCGGTTGGAGCAGCGGATGGTCCAGCCGCCGATCTCCGTAGAGCCGCCGCAGTAGAAGGTGGACTCGTCGTCAATGACCCCCTCCTCCAAAGCGGCAGCCATGACGATGGGCTTGAAGGTGGAACCGGGCTCGTACTCGGTGTTCAAACACTTGTTGCTCCACTGCTGGAACTGGGCTTGGCTAAGGGCTGCAGCATATTCCTCCTCGCTGACCGACTCATCCTCCTGCAGCTCCGCCAGGTTCTGCTGCAGGACAGAATCAATGACGGTACTGGGGTCGTTGAGGTCATAGTCCGGGGAGCTGGCCATGGCCAGCACGGCGCCTGTATCGGGGTCCATCACCACGCAGAACGCGCCGTTGATGACATCGAACTTCTGGATGCCCTCCTCCAACGCCTTCTCCGCGTACATCTGGATGGTGGAGTCGATGGTGGTGTGCACATCGTAGCCGCTCACCGCATCCTCATAGCTGGTATACGGGGTGAGCAGTTCCGTGCCCGAGGCGTTCTTCGCGGTGATGATCCGCCCATCCAACCCGGACAGTTCCAGATTGTATAAGGACTCCAGTCCATACGCCCCTTCGTTGGCCCGGTTGACAAAGCCCACCACCTGGGCGGCCAGGGTGGAGTAGGGATAGTAGCGCTTGGAATCGTCGGTGAGGTAGATGCAGCTTTCCAGGTCATTCTCATCGATGAAGGTGCGAACCTGGTCGGCCACGTCATCCTCCACCTTTTCCGCCAAAACCTCATAGGCAGAGTTGGTCTTCTGCAGCCGGGTCATGATCTCCTCCCGGTCAATGCCGAGGATGTCGGAGAGGGTATCGGCAATGAGGTCATAGGTATCCTGGAGTTTGGTCTCCCGTTCGGCCTCGATGATGGCCTCGGAACGTGGATTGCCGAACTCATCCTCCTCTGCCACCTCCACCGAGGAGGCCACATCCCGGGGAGAGAGGATCACGTTCTGCACGTCGGCACTGATGGCCAGCACATCGCCGTTGGTATCGTAGATGGTTCCCCGGTTGGCCGAGGAGGTCACCTCTCTGGTCTGCTGGGTGACTGCCTGCCCCTCTAAGTTTTCATGCTCGACCACTTGGAGCTGCCAGAGTTTGGCAAACAGAATGACAAAGGCCGCCACACCGAAAATGCCACCCAAGATCAGGATCCGGCGCATGCTTCCGCTGTCCAAGTTGCGGTTGGAGAAGAAGCCGCCCCGGCGCCCCGGGTTTTGTTTCATAGCCATTGTATGCTTCCACCTGCTTTCTGTCGTTGTCAATGGCAAGAGGAGGGCGTAAGAAGTTCTCTCTCACGCCCTCCCGTTTTCTTCCTATCTTATGGATTCCACGTTCAGAAATATTCCTGCACCGCGGCTACCAGGTTCTGAAAGAAAGACGCGATCTGCTGGAACACGTCCGAGCCCTGGTAGTACTCCACCGTGTCAGGCTCCGCCAGTTCCAGGGTGTAAGTCTGCCAATCCTGCACTTGGATCATCTCGCCGCTGGCCAGCATCTGCTGTTCGATGGCCTGCAAGTCGTAGGCCAGTTCGTACTGGGCTGCCAGCTGGGTCTGCTCACTCTGGAGCTGGCTGAGGCTGTCCCGCAGTTCCACCACCTGGTCGTTGACCACCACCAGTTGGGCATAACTGGCCAGGGTGAGGATCAGTACGATGGCCACCGCAGCGATGGCCAGAATGGCACCTGGTACCGTCCACTGGCCGCTCTTCGCCAACCAGCTGAGTCCGGAACGCTCCGCGGTCTCGGTTTTCTCTATTTTCTCTGCTTTTTTCACTTTTCCTGCGGGTTTCCGCCGAAGAAAGCGATGTTTTTTCGTTGGCGCCTCCGGGGCTGTCATTTTTAGGGCTGCGGTGCCGTCATAGGCCACAGCGCCCCGGGCATCTTTGGCTGTCACGGTTTACTCCACCTCGTCTGGTTGGTTTCCTTGGGGTTGGTCCAGTTTCTCTGCCAGGCGCAGTTTCGCGCTTCTGGCCCGGGGATTCTCGTCGATTTCCCTCTGACTGGGGAGGATGGGCTTCCGGCTGACCAAACGCACCTGGGGCTGCCTGCCGCACACGCACACTGGGAATGAGGGGGGACAGACGCAGCCCTTGGCCGCAGCGGCCAGTTCACTTTTGACGATCCGGTCCTCCAAGGAGTGGAAGGAGATCACCGCCAGCCGCCCACCTGGGCGCAGCCGCGGGATGGCCTGCTGCAGCATCCGGGAGACCGAACCCAACTCATCGTTGACCGCGATGCGGATGGCCTGGAAGCTTCGCTTGGCCGGGTGCTGCTTTTCCCGCAGGGCGGCGGCGGGCATGGCCCGCCGGATGACCTCCACCAGTTGGCCGGTGGTGGCGATGGGGGCCTGTTCCCGGGCTCGGACGATGGCACTGGCAATGGCGCCGGCGTAGCGTTCCTCCCCATACTGGGTGAGGATGCGCCGCAGTTCGCCCTGGGGCCACTGGTTCACCACCGTCCAGGCGGTCAAGGCATCCTCCCGGTCCATCCGCATGTCCAAGGGGGCATCGGTCTGGTAGGAAAACCCGCGCTCCGGGTCATCCAACTGGGGGGAGGAAACCCCCAGATCGAAGAGCATGCCGTCCACTTGACCCACCCCTGCCTGGTCCAGCAGGGCGTCCAAGTCTCCGAAGTTCCCATGGAGGAAGGTGATCTGTCCAGCCCAAGGGGCCAGACGGGCCGCCCCCTCCTCCAGGGCCTGACGGTCCCGGTCGATGCACAGCAGCCGGCCGCCGGCGGTGAGCCGTTTGGCAATCTCTTCCGAGTGGCCGCCCCGGCCCAGGGTTCCGTCCACATAAATCCCGTCCGGCCGAATGGCCAACCCCTGGATACATTCCTCCAGAAGGACAGGACGGTGGGTATATCCTCCACACATTGGTGTTAACACTCCTCAGAGGGCCTTTTGCCCTCCGCAAACAGATCAAAATCAGAATGAGAATCCGATGGTTCTCTCCAGGACCGGCCCATTTCTCAGGCGGCCCGGAACAAAAATCGCTGCGCCACAGACGGCTGCAACTTGACTTTCATTATAGATTCCTTCCCTGTAAAAAGCAACTGTTTTTTGGGATGGGCTGGTTTTTCTCCCTTTTGACAGGGGCTTTGGGAGGCCCCCTCTTCTTTTTCGTTTCCTCGGACATCTCCCTCGTCCATACAGAAAAACAGCCGCCCAGGCAGGTGCCTGGACGGCTGCATGTGTCCGATGGGTTTTGTGTCAGGGAGAAACTCCCTGCTGCTTATTCGTCTTCGTCCTCGTCGGCCTCTGCGTCGTACATGGCCCGACGGGGGGCGGACTGGCTCCGAGGGGCGGGGCCGCCGTGGTCTGCCCCCAGGGCAGAGCGGAACTTTGCCCGAGAGCGCTTAACCTCGTCATAGGCGTCGGCCACAGCCTCCTCCATGCGGCGGAGGGTGTCCTCGCAGTACTCGCTGGCGGCAGCCCGCAGCATGCGGCACTGCTCCTCCGCCTCGGCAAGGATTTCGTCGGCCTGCTTCTCGGCCTCCCGGACGATGGCGTCCTCGTTCACCAGGCGCTTGGCATAGTCCTCCGCCTGGTGGCGGAGGTCGTCTGCCTCCCGCTTGGCGGAGGCCACATAGTCGTTCTTGTTGGCCACCAGGTCTTTGGCCCGCTTGATCTCCACAGGCAGTTCCGCCTTCACATCGTCGATCATGTCCAGAACCCGGTCCCGCTCGATGACACATCGGTCGTTGCTGAGAGGGGCGTTCTTTGCCTCCTCAATCTCCGTATATAAGAGGTCCAGTAATTCTTCAATGCTGCCTGCCATTGCGTTCATCGCTCCTTAATGATTTTCCAGTTTCTTTTTCACATCGTCAATGATTTCCCGGGGCAGAAATTCGTCCAGGTCCGCGCCGTAGCGGGCCAACTCTTTCACCACCGAGGAGCTAAGGTAGGTGTACTTTTCGCTGGAGGGGAAGAACACCGTATCCAGATCGGGGTTGATCTTTCCATTGATCATGGCCATCTGGACTTCTTGTTCAAAGTCAGACACCGCCCGCAGGCCCTTGACCAGGACCTGGGCTCCTTTCTCCTTCGCGTATTCTGCTACCAGGCCGTAGTTGACATCGAATTCCACGTTGTCCACCTGAATGCTCCTGCGCATAAGGTCGATCCGCTCCTCCGGGGTAAACAGGCCCCCGTGTTTTTCGGAGTTTACCATCACGCAGACAATAACCTTGTCAAAGGCCAGGGCCGCCCGCTTGATAATGTTGATGTGACCCAAGGTCACCGGGTCAAAGCTTCCAGGGTAGATTGCGGTCTTCATAACAGTGATGTCCTTTCCTTCTTCGCCTTTCAGGGCTGGGGTGGCCCGGCCAGGCGCCGGTACAGAGCGGTGCGGACCTTTCCATACCGGTACTCTTTTTGGAGCCGATAGGGCGGTTCCACCTCTGGCCAGCCCGTAGTCGACCCATTTTCGCAAACTATTATACCATTTTCGGTCACGATGTCAATTGCCGGAATGGTCTCCATGGCCTTTTTCAGCAGGTCACTGGCATAGGGCGGGTCCAGAAAGATCACGTCGTACTTCTCCCGGCACCGGGTGAGGAAGGCCAATGCGTCCCCCTGCACCACGGTGGCCTGCCCCTCCAGGCCGGTGAGTTTCAGGTTTTCCCGGATGATGCCCACCGCCTCTTTCCGCAGATCCACAAAGGTGCAGTGGGCCGCCCCCCGGGACAGGGCCTCAATCCCCATCTGCCCGGTGCCGCCGAAGAGGTCCAGCACCCGTCTCCCCTCAATCTCAAACTGAATGCTGGAAAAAATCCCCTCCTTCACCCGGTCGGTGGTGGGGCGGGTTTCCAGTCCCTGGGGCTCCTTTAACCGCCGGCCCCGGGCGATCCCTGTGATGACGCGCATGTGCCTTCCTCCTCGTTGGTTCGAAAGTATTGATAGACCGACAGCGCCGCCTGCCGGGGCAGCACCTCTTCCAAGGCGGATAGGTCTGCCTGCCGGATGGCTTTGACACTGCCGAAGGCTTTCAGCAGTTTTTTCCGCCGGGTCTCCCCGATGCCGGGGATCTTCTCCAGGGTGGAACCCAAGCCGCTCTTGGTGTGCCGCTTGTGGTGGAAGCCCACGGCGGAGCGGTGGGTCTCCTCCTGGATCTGCCCGATGAAGGCGAAGAGGGCGGGGGCCCCTTGGATGCCGATCTCCTCCCCCTCTGGGGTGACCAGGGCCCGGGTGCGGTGGCGGTCATCCTTCACCATGCCAAAGACGGGAATGGACAGGCCGTACTGGGCCAGCACCCGGCTGGCCACCGCCGCGTGGGTGGCCCCGCCGTCGATGAGCAGCAGGTCCGGCCGGTGGGCAAAGTCCCCGTCCCCCTCGATCTCATGGCGAAAGCGGCGGGTGATCACCTGCTCCATGGAGGCATAGTCATCCGGGCCGGTGAGGTCCCGGAGCTTGAAGTAGCGGTACGCCCCTTTCTTGGGCTTTCCCTCCTCAAACACCGTCATGGCTGCCACGATATCCGAGGCCCCGGTGTTGGAGATGTCATAGGCCTCAATCCGCCCCGGCGGCTCGGGCAGGCCCAGCAGCTCCGCCAGCAAGGTGAGGACCTTGGCGGTGCGTTCGGCCCGGGTGGTCAGGCGCTCACACTCGGTCTTGGCGTTCTCCTGGGCCATGCGGATGAGGTCTGCCTTGGCCCCCCGTTGGGGGGTCACCAGGTCCACCTTCCGCCCCGCTTGGTGGGAGAGCAGGCGGGACAGATCCGCCGCCCCCTCCAAGTTTTCCGGCAGAAGAATCTGCCGGGGCAGGATCCCCCGAGGGCTGTAATACTGGACCAGGAACGCCGAGAGAATCTCCTCCACCGGCTCCCCCGCGGTGGGGAAGACCTCCAGGTCCCGCCCGGCCAGTTCCCCGCCTTGGAAGTGGAGCACCGCCACCACAGAACGCACCGTGCCGACATACAGGCCCAGCACGTCGGTGTCCGCCAAAAATCCAGCCACCACCTTCTGCCGCTTTCCCAGGAGGGTAATGGCCCGCAGCCGGTCCCGCAGGGCAGCGGCCTTTTCAAACTCCAGGTTCTCTGCGGCGGCCTCCATCTGGGTGCGCAGGTCCTTCTCCACCTCGCTGAACTTCCCCTCCAGCAGGTGGATGGCCTGGTCGATGGCCTGGTCGTGCTGGCTGCGGGGGACCTCTTTGCGGCAGTAGCCGTCGCACTGGCCCATGTGGAAGTTCAGGCAAGGCCGCTCCTTCCCCTGGTCCCTAGGGAAGGTCTTGCCGCAGCTGGGCAGTTTCAGGGCTGCCCGGAGAGCGTCCAGGATGGCCTGGGTATCGTGCCGGCCGCCAAAGGGGCCGAAGTATCGGGCCCCGTCGTCCGCCATCCGCCCTTGGATGGAAAACTTGGGATAGGGGGCCCGCACCGACAGGCGAATGTAGGGATATCCCTTGTCATCCTTCAGCAGAATGTTGTACCGGGGCTTGTGCCGCTTGATGAGGGAGTTCTCCAACACCAGGGCCTCAAACTCTGAGCCGGCTACAATGGTGTCAAAGTGGTCAATCTGCGCCACCATGGCCCGGGTCTTTTCCGTGTGACCGGCCTGGTCGTGGAAGTACTGGCTGACCCGGTTTTTCAAAACCTTGGCCTTGCCTACGTAGATGACGGTCCCCTCCCGGTCCATCATCAGGTAAACCCCTGGTTTCAGGGGAAGGCTTAGGGCCTTCTCTTTCAATGCTTCAAAGGTCGTCTCCCCCATCCCCTTTCCCAAAGAGTGCAAAAAGCGCCGCAGATGCGGCGCTTTTCCTGCTGGTTTCCCACGGAGAAATCCATCCTTCTCCTGCGGTGGTGTTTGCCCGGGAAGTGGAGCAAACCGGTTTCCTGCCAGAATCAGTCGGCGAAGTCAGAGCTGATGAGCTCAACCAGGGCATCCACGGCTTCCTTTTCGTCGGTGCCGTCGGCGATCAGATCGATGGTGCTGCCCTTAATGATCCCCAAAGAGAGGACCCCGAGCAGGCTCTTGGCATTGACTCTCTGGTCGTCCTTCTCCACCCAAATGGTGCTCTTAAACTCGTTTGCCTTCTGAATAAAAAAGGTGGCAGGTCTGGCGTGGAGGCCAACCTGGTTGTTAACCGTTGCCTGCTTAATATACATAAGTAGTCCCTCCCAGTTTCTTTCCCTATTGCTACTTAAAGGATAGCAAATTTCCCCCGTTCCGTCAATGCTAATTTTCACGTCATTCCACAGAAATTAAGGGGTTTTTTGCATTGTGGTTTGTACAGCCTCAAAAAGAGTCCCTCTAGGGTCTATTTGCGCTGTCCTGTGCCAGAGGATCCGTGCACTGTGGAGAACGAGAGGGGCCTTCGGCCCCTTTGGCACCGCCCTTTCCGGGCCTGTCTTTTCCCGGAAGGTGCCATGGCCGAGTATGGCCAAATCTCCCTGTGCCGCTCTCCCGGAAGCCTCGGGGGTGTAAGAATATTATACTAAACCTGCCGGCCAGTGTCAACACAAAGCCCGTCCCCGGGCCGGGGCCGTCACAGCTCTTCCAGCTGCCAAGCAGGCTGGTCGATCCGGTCCGCCACCCGGAGCAAAATGAGCCCCGCCAGGAAAAACAGGGCCAGAAGGCCAATGGCAATGTTGATGGTTCCCCCGGCAAATTTGACCGCCGCAATCACCCCGGACCCCAGGAAGGAGGCCCCTTTGCAAAAGATGTCATACAGCCCGAAGTACTCCCCGGCGTGCTCCGGCGGGATGATTTTGGAGAAATAGCTCCGGGACAGGGACTGGATGGACCCCTGAAACATTCCCACGCCAAAGGCCATGAGGCCAAACTGGACCAGATTCTGCAGGGTCAAGGCATAGAGGCAGACGCAGAGGTAGCCCACGATGCACACCGTCAACAGTCTCACCGTGCTGTGGCGCTGGGACAGCCGGGCAAACACCAGGGAGAACACCCACGCCACCACCTGGGTCGCCAGGAGGACCAGCACCTGCCCCACCGTGCTCAGCCCCAGGTCGGTGCCGATGTTGATGCAGTTGTCGATGATGGTACCCACCCCGTCGATGTACAGGAAGAAGGCCAGAAGGAAGAAGAACACCTTCCGGTCCACCTGGACGATCCGCTTCAGGGTCCCGCCGATCTGGCGGAAAGCCGCAGCCACCGGATGGGGCTGGGGCTGGATGTAGTGGACCTGCCGGTAGTGCCGGAGGAGGGGCAGGGTGACCAGCAGCCACCACAGCGCCGTCACGGCGAACCCCCCTACCCGGGAGACCTGCCCCGACAGCACCCCCACCATGTCCGGCCCCAGGGCATAGAACACCAGGGCAACCACAAAGGGCAGGCAGGAACCCAGGTACCCCCAGGCATAGCCGTAGGCGGAGACGGCATCCATGCGGGCCGGGGTGGTGATGTCGTGGAGCATGGAGTCGTAAAAGGTGAGGGAGCAGGAGTAGGACACCTTCACCAGGAGGAAAAGGGCCAAAAACAGCAGCCACCCCGGGGCAAACCCGTTCAGAATGCATCCCCCCACCCCCAGAAACACGCTGGTGCGGAAGAAGATGGCCTTACTGCCCCGGCGGTCGGACAGGGCACCGCACACCGGCCCCAGCAGGGCCACCACCACCGTCACCAGGGCCACCCCCAGGGCCCACACCCCGGTGGCATCCCCGGCGCTCAGCTGCCCCGGCCCCTCCCCCACGGCCAACGCTTTGAACCAGATGGGGACCAGGGAGCAGGAGAGCATGGTGAAGGCGGAATTGCCCACGTCATAGAGGACCCAGGCAAATTCCCGCTCCGTGAGGCCTCGGAAGGGCCCTCGCCCCTTCAGGGCCAGGAACAGGCCCCTCACGCGCCGCCTCCCTTCACCCCTTCAAAGTTGTACTGGAAGGGGTCCGGCAGGGGGGCTTTCCCCGCCCGGTAGGCGTCAAAGTCCTGGAGGAACTGGAGGGCCCGGTCCCGGGCCAGGTCGTAGAGGGACCGGAGCCTGGTATCGCTTTCCACGCAGCGGGGGTCGCCGTCCGGGCAGATTACCAGGTCCTCCAGCCCCTGCCCGGGTCCGGCCGCCCGCAGGGCGGCGGTGAGCAGACGCCGCTTCCCCGCCGTCCGGGCCATCAGCAGGTGGTGGTAGAAGACCATGCTGTCCAGGGCCTTCCTCACCTGCCGGTCCGTCACCACGGGGTAGAAAGGGGCAATGACTTCGGCGTTCTCGAGGGTGGCCTGGATGTGGCCGGTTTGGTCATAGGTCACCGGGTCCAGCCCGTCGGCCACCATCAGGCTCCGGTCAAACTCCACCTCGATCTTCGTGTGGGTCAGGTCGCCGGCCGCCGCTGTCCCGTTGACATAGGGGTGGCAGGTCATGTCCAGGGCAAAGTGATTGAGCACCCCATAGGCATAGGCCAGGGCCGCTTCCGGGCGCTGGCTCTCCCGGATCACCTGGCAGGCATGGCGGAAGAACCCCCGCCCTGGCCGGCCATGCAAGAGGTGCCCCACCGCCTTCACCGGGTGGGAGGACAGGGGGTGGTAGTAAAACAGAATGTCCGGCCCGTGCAGGCCGATCAGGTAGAGTGCCGGCCAGGCTTCCACAGCTTCCCGCTGCGGGCCGCTTAGGGCCTGCCGGACCTGCTGACCCAGACGGTAGTGTGCATAGGTCGATGGCATGGGTTTCCTCCTCTTTTCTCGCGCGAACGTTTCTTTTTAAGGATAGCAGTGGCATGTAAAATTTGGAACCTGGGATTGGTAAAGATCCGGTCAAAGGCTTCCCCTGACAGACCGAGGACCCGCTGCGGGCGCAGGCCGCTCCGCAGCGGGTCCTTGGGGTTCTCTTACGCCTGGGAACTCATTTCAGGTCCACGATGGTGACCCCGTCCTCCCCCTCGCCATAGCGGCCCAGGCGGAAGGAGGCCACCCCTTTGCACCGCTTGAGGTAGTTGTGCACGGCCTTGCGCACCGCCCCGGTGCCCTTGCCGTGGATGACGGTGACCTGGGTGAGGTTGCTCACCACGGCCCGGTCGATGAACTGGGCCAGGGTGAGCTCGGCCTCGTCGGTGGTCATGCCCCGCAGGTCCACCTCGGCCTTGGCCCCCAGGGAGCGGAGCTTGTGCTCGGTGCGCTGGATGTACTGCCGGGCCTGTTTCTGGGTCTGGGTCTCCCCTTCCACCACCCGGACCTCCTCCTGCTTGGCGGTGATGCGCAGGATCCCCGCCTGGAGCTGGAGGACCCCGTCCTTGTTCACCGACAGGACGGTGGCTTGGGTGCCGGTTTTCAGAATGGTCACCGTGTCCCCCTTCTTGGCCGGGCGGAGCATGGGGGGCTGCTGGACCTGGGGGCGGGCCCCCAGTTTGTCCTCGGCCTCGTTGAGGCGGTGGCGCAGGCCGGCCCGCTGGTCGTTCACCGCCTGCCAGTCCTGCTCCTTCTTGGCCTTCTTGCGCATGTCGCTGAGCTCGTGGAAGACCTCGTCGGCGGTGCGCCGGGCCTCCTCCAGGATGGCCCGGGCCTCCGCCTTGGCGGCGGCCTCGGCCTTTTCCTTCTCCTTGGCCAGGGCGTCCCGGTACTCCTGGGCTTTGGCGGCGGCCTGCTCCATCTCCCGGCGGAGCTGGGCGGCCTGGCGCTGCTCCTTTTCCATCTCCTGGCGCTGCTGGTCCAGCTTGGTGAGCACGTCCTCGAAGCGGACGTTCTCCGCGCTCACCCGGGCGGCGGCGGCCTGGATGATCTCCTCCGGCAGGCCCAGCCGCTGGGAGATGGCAAAGGCGTTGGACTTCCCCGGGATGCCCACCAGCAGGCGGTAGGTGGGGGCCAGGGTCTCCACGTCAAACTCGCAGGAGGCGTTCTCCACCCCCGGGGTGGTCATGGCGTAGACCTTCAGCTCGGCGTAGTGGGTGGTGGCGGCCACCAGGGCCCCCAAGCCCCGGGCGTGCTCGATGATGGCGGCGGCCAGGGCGGCCCCCTCCACGGGGTCGGTGCCGCCCCCCAGCTCGTCGAAGAGGATGAGGGTGTCCCCGTCGGTCTCTTGGAGCATGCCCACGATGTTGCTCATGTGGGAGGAGAAGGTGGACAGGGACTGGGCGATGGACTGCTCGTCCCCGATGTCCGCCAGCACCCGCTGGCACACCCGGACGGTGCTCCCGTCCCCCACGGGGATGTGGAGGCCGCACTGGGCCATGAGGGTGAGCAGACCGATGGTCTTTAAGGTGACCGTCTTGCCGCCGGTGTTGGGGCCGGTGATCACCAGGGTGTCGTAGCGCTCCCCCAGGCCCAGGTCGTTGGCCACCGCCGTCTTGGGGTCCAGGAGGGGGTGGCGGGCCTGGCGGAAGAAGAGGTGCTTTCTGGACAGGGCGGGCTCCATGCCGTGCATCCGCACGGAGAGCTTTCCCCGGGCGAAGATGGTGTCCAGGCGGATGAGCAGGTCGTAGTCCATGGAGATGTCCTCCCGGAAGGAGGCGGCCTCGGCGGAGAGCTCGGCCAGGATGCGGTCGATCTCCTTCTCCTCCTTGGCCTGGAGCTCTCGCAGCTCGTTGTTGGCCTTCACCACCCCCATGGGCTCGATGAAGAAGGTGGAGCCCGAGCCGGACAGGTCGTGGACCAGGCCGGGGATCTCGTTTTTGAACTCCGACTTCACCGGCACCACGTACCGCCCCGAGCGCTGGGTGATGATGTTCTCCTGGAGGTACTTGGACTGGGAGGAGGAGAGGATGCGCTGCAAAATGTCCCGCACCTTGCTCTCCGTGGCCCGCATGTGCCGGCGGATGGAGGCCAGCTCGGGGCTGGCCGAGTCGGCCAGCTCCCCGTCCCCCACGATGGAGCCGGTGATCTTGTCCTCCAGGAAGCGGTTGGGCTTCAGGGCCCGGAAGAGGACGTCGATGGGGGTCTTGTTCTCCTCGTCGCCCTCGCCATAGTCCTTGGCGGCGCGGGCGGCAGCCAGGACGGCGGCGATGTCCAGCAGCTCCCGGGTGTTCAGGCTGCCCCCCATGTCCGCCCGCTGGAGGGAGCCGGCCACCGGCTTCACCCCGGAAAAGGAGGGGCTGCCCCGGAGGACCATCCGGTCCACCGCGGCGGTGGTCTCCTTCAAGCGCTGGGCCACCTCTTCGGGGTCGGTCTCCGGCCGCAGGCGGCGGGCCCGCTCTTTCCCCTCCTGGGTCACCGCCTGGTCGGCCAGCAGGTCCAGGACCCGGGGAAGTTCTAAGGTTTCTATCGATTTCTCAAACAGATCCGTCATGGGATCCCTCCTAACCAGTCGTTTCCCCCTCCGGGGAGGGGGATGGGAAACACCGCCTGCCCAGCCCGTCTGCACAGGGCGGGCTTTTCCAATGTCCTATCTAGGCAGGCGTTTGTAGTAGTCCAATGTCCGAAACCCCCGCTCCTGCTGGGTCATAAGAAAGGCCTCCGTGGCCTGGCCCAGCTGGCGGAGGTCCTCCTCCGGCAGGGCGAAGGAGAAGAGGCGCTTGGGGGAGCACCCCACGATGTACCGGGCCCCGGTCAGGGCCCCTGGGGACAGGGGCATGGACACCCCGCCCCCCACCTGCCCCCGGCACCGGGCGCAGTGGAGAACCCCCTGGGAGAGGTGGAGCCGGGCCCCCGCCGGCTCCTGGGCGCCGCAGACGGCGCAACCCTCCAGCATGGGGGCATAGCCGGTGAGGCAGAGGAGTTTCAGCTCAAAGGCCGCCTTCACCAGGGCCCTGGGTTTCTTCAAGGTGTCCAGGGCGTAGAGGGAGTTGAGGAGGAGGGAGAGCAGCTCCGGCGCAGCCTCCCCCTCCTGGGCGGTGGCCTCGGTGACCTCGGCAAAGTAGGAGGCCAGGGCCAGGTCCTCCAGGTCCTGGCGCACCGACCAGAACTGCTCCAGAGGGTCTGCCTCGGTGAGGGTGGTGAACTCCCCCCGCTCCGAGAGGGTCATCTCGGAATAGACCAGCAGCTGGCTGGCGGCGGTGAGTTTGCTGTTCTTTCTCCGGCAGCCCCGGGCCTTCACGGTGCGCTTGCCCAGGTCCCGGGTGAGGACGGTGAGGATCTTATCCGCTTCCTTATAGTTGGTCTCCCGCAGGACGATTCCCTGGGTGGTTAGGCGCATGGTCTCCCCCTCTCTCCCGGGCCTGGCGCTGCTCTTGGCGGGCCCGGCGCTGGGCCAGGCAGTAGAGTTCCGGCCGGCCGGTTTCCAGGAACAGTTTCCACAGTTGTTTTGACGTCATGGGCATGGCCTCCTGTCTTGGGCTTCTCTGGTTAGCCTGACAGGCGGGCGGGACTTTTATTCCAGGGAAATCTTGACGGTCCGCCGCTGCCCATGGGTGGTTTTCCTATTATAGCATCCCCCCGCGGCAATTGCAATTTCAAACGACAGCCCCCGCGCCCCTTGGTTTTGGGGCGCGGGGGCTAAGATACTGTGGTGCGTTACGCGGTCTCCTCCTCTGCCGGCGGGGCCACATAGGTGCTGTGGAACCGCTGGAGGATGGTGGCCACTTCGGCCCGGGTGGCTGGGCCGCCGGGGTCCAACCGCTGGTTCTCCTTCCCCTGGATGAGGCCGGATGCCACCGCCCAGGCCAAGGGGGTGCGGGCATAGGTCTGCACCTTCTGCCAGTCCGTAAACTGGAAGAGGTTCCCCTGCTGGGACACGTCCCATTCCTTCCAGGCGGTGTAGCGGTAGAGGATGGCGGCCATCTGCTCCCGGGTGACGTTCCGATCCGGGGCGAAGGTGGTCGATGTGATGCCGTTGACAATACCGTTCCAGGCCGCCCAGGCGATGGGCTGGGCGTAGTAGGCCCCTGGGGTCACGTCGGTGAAGGGGCCCCACCCCGCCCCTTGGGGGCTGCCCTCCATCCGGTACAGAATGGTCACCAGCATCCCCCGGGTGGTGGGGTTGCCGGGGCTAAACAGGGTGGCGGCGGTGCCGTTCATCAGGCCATGGGCGTAGACGTAGTACACGCTGTCATAGTACCACATGGTCTCCGGCACATCGGTAAAGGGGAAGGGCGGCCAGGGTTCCTCTTCCTCCTCTTCCAGGGCGAAGGTTCCGGTGACGGTGACGTCCCCGGCGGGCATGGCAAAGGTGTAAATCCCCTCCCCCTTCTCCTGGAGCGGCACCGTGCCCGGCGCCGCAGCAGCGCAGGTCGCGGTGAGTGACTGCAATACATATCCCTCTGCCGGGCGGACGGTGAGGGTGACGGTGTCCCCCTCCTGGGCGGTGGCCTTGTCGGCGGTGATCGTCCCGTTCTCCGCCGTTGGCACTGTGACAGTATAGGTGGGGATCTCCTGGATGGTGAGCACCCCTGGGAGGTACGTGATGTTGGGATCGTAGTTCCCATTGGGGATGGCCGCCCCGGAGGCCTGGATGGCCACCGCTCCGGTTTTGCTCATGTCCGGGGTGGACACATAGGTGAGGCTGGGGGCCTGGGCCAGGGTATCCGACCCCACCAGGCCGGTGACGGTGTAGTCCGCCGCCGTGAGAGTGGGGATGGCATCGCCAATGCGGGCGGTTTTGTCTTTGACTTGGATGGTGAGGGGGGCGGGGAGGATGGTGACGGGAACAGGATCAGACTCCACCGTCTGGTACCGCTCGTCCCCCTCTTTTGTTGCCCTCACATATACCGTACCCACTTTTTCCGGGGTGAGTTTTCCCGTTTTAGGATCAATGTCAGCTTCCCCTGTTCCAATTTCTTCTTGGATGGAGAAGGTAACCCCTCCGCTCCCAGAACCACCAACGGTATAGAAGGAATTCGACGTTCCGTAGGTTACACGCTCTGGTCCAATGACCTCGAATGCACCTTGCGTTTCCTTTTCTACAATCTTGAGATTCAGATACCCTATCCCACTCGTGTATTCTGGCACATCGTCACCGTTTACGTCCAGCGGCTGCATGTTCGCCAGAATACGCACTGTCCCCGTTTCCTGTCCAGCCGTCAGGATCCCATCCTCTGTCAGGGAACAGTTCAGACTCTCTTCTCCTATATCGAATGAAAAGGAGACTTCTCCTTTCCAGGTGTTGGAGATCAGTTGTTTGAGATCTAGGCTTTGCCCTTTTGCCAAACTTGCTGATTTTTCTAATTTGGGCTCCACCGCTGTAATGGTTGCTGTGTTGTCTGTCAGATTGAATGTTTCCTCTTTTAACGCATAGTTTCCTTTCTTTTCCCCTTCAAAGGCGACTTCATATACGGTGACTTTCTTCTGGTTCCCCACAAATGGTGTGTCAAACTCTGCTCTTTTACAAACAACAGTCACGTTATCTTGCCTAAAAACCTTGTTTGAATCTGCTTCAATCTCTGGAAAAGCCTCTCTGCTTTCATTGTATGCCCGAATATAGCCATGTTCTATCTTTAAATCGTCTGCCGATATTTCACGAGGATGAATTGTGAATTTTTTCGTTTGTGTGCCGCTATATTTCCCTATTCCTGTTACTGTCAGAGTAGCCGTTCCTGCATCTAAGTTATCTTCATAGGACACAGAGTAGTCTCTTTTCTCCTCCAAAGTATTACCCTGCACAGTTACTGTCATGTCCGGCTTCTTCCTACTCCCATCATAGTAGCAAACCTCTATAAACTTAATATCCGCTTCTGCCAAGGAAATCGTCTCCCCCTCCGCGCCGGCGGCAGGGGCCCACACAACGGAGGACAGAAGCAATACCACCGTCATGCAAAAGCTGGCCATTCGTCGCAGTTTTCGTTTCATCGCCCTGTCCTCCTATTCTGTTTTTGTCGCATCCTGTCGAGGATCGACTGTTTCATTCAGTATACCAATCATTCTAAAATATGTCTACATTTTTTCGGGAATTTCCACAATTTCTTTTTCTGTCCTGTCCACTCCACAGGGAAAATCCCCCGTGCTCACCTTGACATCTTCCCGCAAGATACTATAATAGGGAAGGATCTTTGGGACCCTTTTCTGTTTTGCAACCTGCCACCGATCGGAGTGATTCCCATGGAGATTTGCGGCCAACCGTCGCTTCCTCTCCCCGCCAACCAACATGTTGATTTCGTGGCCATCGACTTTGAGACCGCCACCAGCGACCCCAACAGCGCCTGCGCCGTGGGTCTGGCCTTCGTGGTGGGCCTGGAGGTGGTGGCCACCCTCCACCGCCTCATCCAGCCCCCCGGGAACCAGTACGCCCAGGGGAACATCCACGTCCACGGGATCTATCCCGAGGACACCGAACACGCCCCGGACTTCCTCACCGTCTGGCAGGAGCTCCACCCCATGCTGGCCGGCAAGGCCCTCATCGCCCACAACGCCCGGTTTGACATGTCGGTGATCAAAGCCTCCCTGGCCGCCTACGGGGACCCCTACGTCCGCCAGTACGCCGACTTCAAATACATCGACAGCATCGCCATGGCCCGGGACCTGGTCCCCGGGCGGAAGAATCTGGCCGCCTGCGCCCAGTGCCTGGGCATCGACCTGGCCCACCACCACAACGCCGAGTGCGACGCCATCGCCTGCGCCCAGATCGCCATCGCCTCCATCAAGGCCAGCCACTGTTTGAACTTAGGGGAGTTCTGCTTCTCCCAGCCCCACATCCGCATTCAGGAGCTGTCCGACCTGGTCCTGCCGGCCCGCGCCCCCACGCCCCCGCCCCGGGGGCGGAAGCCCCGCTCCGGCCCCCGGTACCGGGCCAACGTCCACCCCAAGGAGATCCGCCCCCAGGTGACCTTCTTTGACCCCAGCCATCCCTTCTATCAAAAGTCCCTGGTGTTCACCGGAGAGCTCTCCATGGACCGGCGGGAGGCCATGCAGCGGGCGGTGAACGTAGGGGCGGTCATCAAGACCGCCGTCTCCCGGAAGACCGACTTCCTGGTGGTGGGCCGGCAGTACGACGGCCCCGGCGGGGCCGCCACCGTCAGCAACAAGGAGGAAAAGGCCCGGGCCATCCTGGCCGAGGGGAAAAGCCGCCTCCGTCTGCTCTCCGAGCGGGAGTTCCTCCATCTGCTCCAGGGTGCCCTCCGCCAGCCCCCATCGGAGCGCCCAAACACCGCTGCGGTGAAGTGATTTCCCCGCCTTCCCGGAAGGGGGCGGAAAAAATTGAAAAAAAGTAAAATTAGGGCTTGCATTTTCCCTCAGCGTGTGATAGTATAATTAAGCTGTCAGTCGACAGGCGGCAGTAGCTCAGCTGGATAGAGTGACTGGCTACGAACCAGTAGGTCGGGGGTTCGAGTCCCTCCTGCCGTGCCAAAAAGAAAGACGTCTGCAAAGCAGACGTCTTTCTTTTTTTGCGCTCGGGCGCTGGCCGCCCATTGGCGGAAACAGTGGCAGGGCCACTGTTTCCGCGGGTTCTGCTATGGTACGGGGCTTCAGCAGCCGCAACCGCAGTCGCAGTTGTTGCCGCAGTTGTTGTTACAGCCACAGCTGTTGCCGCCGTTATTGCCGCAGCCGCAGCAGAAGATCAGGATCAGAATCAGGATGATCCACAGGCAGTTGTTGCCACCCCAACCATTGTTACAACACATAGACACTTACCTCCTGTGAGAGATGGAGACCGTCTGGCGATCTCAGTCCATCTTATGCCCCAGGAGGGGGAATGTGCGCCTAGGGGAAAATTTTCCGGGGATCACTCCGCCGGCGGTTCCTTCCCCCGGATGGTGAGGGTGGGCTTGCAGCACAGGTCCTCAATGTCTGACATGGTGGCGGCGGGAATCTTCAACCCGGCCCCGCAGCGGGCGCAGGTGAGTTCCACCGAACTGTAATTGATTTTCAGGTTCCAGGCCCGGCTGCCGCAGGTGCAGGAGATCCCGCCCCGCCGGCCGATGTCCCGGAGTTCCTCCAGGATCTCCTCCATGACCAGGTCGTTGAGGAACATTCCCTGGGCGCCTGCCTCGGACTCCAGCACATCCACCGTCTCTTCCAGCCGGCGCATGGCGGCAAAGACCGCCTCCTGCTCCCCCACATAGCAGCAGTCCAGCCCAGAATGGGCGCAGGAAAAGGCCAAGGTCTTCTCCTGGAGGAAGGCGGCGGTGGAACAGGTCACCGTATGCTCCTCCTCACAGAAGAGGCAGGGCACCGTCAGCCGCACCTGGTCCCCCAACAGGGCCACTTCCACCGCAGACTGGCCACAGGGACAGGGCAGCCGGCTGCCGGCAGCGGCCAATTGGAACACCGTCCGTTCTACAATCACCGGTTTGCGGCACACGGGACAAAGAAAGGCAATGGAGCGCTTGGCATCTTCGATCATGGGAACCACCTCCGTGGAGTTCTAGGGAGCTTTTATTATACCACGTCTGCCCGCCGGGGAACAGGGAAAATTCCCGCTTTCCCCGGTTTTTCTTGCCCTTTCCCGGAAAATCCAGTATACTGGACCGGCGAGGTGACACACCGCTATGAAACGATTGATCGCATCCGACCTCCACGGCTCCCTTCCCTACTGCCGGCAGCTGCTGGACCTCTACCGCCAGGAGGGCGCGGAACAACTGATTCTTCTGGGGGACCTGGCCTACTCTGGCTCCTACGACCCCCGCTACGGCTATGACCCCCAGGGAGTCATCCAGCTCCTCAACCCCCTGGCCCAGGAGATCCTTTGGGTGGAGGGCAACTGTGACTACGGCGTCCAAGCCTTGGGCGCTGCCTTTCCCATGACCCCCCACTACGCCGTGCAGAACTGGGAGGGCCGGCAGGTCTTTCTCACCCACGGCCACCGGTACGCCCCCGACAATCCCCCGCCCCGAGGCACCGCCCAGGTCCTCCTCTCCGGCCACACCCATGTGCCCGCCTGGCAGTGGGTGGAGGATCTCTTCTGCGCCAACCCCGGCTCCGTCTCCCTGCCCCGGCGGGGCTCCCCCCAGAGCTGCCTGGTCTACGAGGACGGCTGCTTCACCTGGCTCACCCTGGAGGGGGAGCCTTACCATTGGGAGGCCCTGCCCCCTCCCCCAGCACCCTAATCTTTCTCCCTACGGGACACAGATCGCTCCGATTTGTGTCCCGTTTTTTCATTTCTCCCTTGACATCCGTCCTTGTATGTCTTATACTGTACTTGTCCAGACAATACAGCCAAAGACGCAAAGGGGGTGTTTTCCCTTGGACATCGTCGTCAGCAACAAGGGCAGCCGCCCGCTGTACGAGCAGATCGCAGACCAAATCAAAGGGGCCATCCTCCGGGGGGAGGCCAAGGCCGGCGATCCCCTCCCCTCCATCCGTTCCCTGGCCAAGGCCCTGCACATCAGCATCCTCACCGTGCAGAAGGCCTACGACACCCTCCAGGAAGAGGGCTTCATCGAAACCACCGCCGGGAAAGGGTGCTATGTGGCCCCCCAGAACCAGGACTTCTACCTGGAGGAACAGCAGAAGAAGATCGAGGAAAAGTTTGCCGAGGCCATCACCATCGCCCGGGCCAGCGGCATCTCCCTGGAAAAACTCACGAACCTACTGTCCCTGATGTACGAGGAGGACGAGTAAATGAACCAAAACATTCTGGAAATCCATCATCTCTCCAAAGACTACGGCACCTTTCGGTTGGAGGACGTCTCCTTCTCCCTGCCCCGGGGCGTCATTATGGGCCTCATCGGGGAGAATGGCGCCGGAAAATCCACCACCATCAACTGCATCTTGGGGGAGGTGCAGAAGAGCGGCGGGGAGATCACCCTCTTCGGCCAAGCACAAGCTGCCAGCGAGAAGGAGAACAAGGACCGGATCGGGGTGGTGTTTGACGAAAACCACTTTCCCGACCTCTTCACCCCCAAAGAGCTGGGCCAGGTGATGGCCGGGGTGTACAGCCACTGGGATTGGGCCGCTTACCACGCCTTCCTGGCCCGGTTCTCCCTGCGGGAGGATCAGAAAATCAAGGATTTCTCCAAGGGGATGAAGGTGAAGCTGGCCTTCGCCGTGGCCCTCTCCCACGGGGCGGAGCTGCTGATTCTGGACGAGGCCACCAGCGGCCTGGACCCCATCGTCCGGGACGAGGTGCTGGACCTGCTGCTGGACTTCGTCCAGGATGAGCGCCACGGGGTGCTGGTCTCCTCCCACATCACCAGCGACCTGGAGAAGGTGGCCGACTACATCACCTTCCTCCACCAGGGCAAACTGGTCTTTACCCTGGAAAAGGATCTGTTGGTGGACCAGTACGGGGTTCTCCACTGCGGCGCAGCGGTGTTTGACACCTTGGACCCCGCAGACATCCTGGCTTGGCGCCGGGAGGCGTATCAATACAAAGTGCTGGTGCGGGACCGCTACCAGGCGGAGAAGAAGTATCCCCAGGCCCTGGTCTCCCCCGCAGCCATTGAGGACACCATGCTGTTTTATGTAAAGGGGGAAGTGTCATGAAGGGACTGCTTTGGAAAGACTGCCTCACCATCCGCAAAAAGTACGGCCTGCCCCGGCTGGTGCTGGACTTGGCCATCCTCGCCGCCCTGCTGGTGGTCCTGGAGGGCACCGGCGCCCTGGTGGTAAGCCTCCTGCTGGTCCCCTTGGAGGTGACCTCCATGGTCATCTCCCTGACCAGCTTTGACGAGACGTGGAAGTGGGACAAATACGCCGCGGCCCTCCCCGTCTCCCAGGCGGAGATCGTCAAGAGCCGGTATGCCTTTGCCCTCCTCATGGCCCTGGTGGGGTTTGTGGTGGCCCTGGCGGCCAACCTCATCGCCCAGGCCGCCTTCGGTGCCGGGCGTTTGGGGACCTGCCTGCTGGTGTCGGTGACCTCCTTCTTCCTGACCCTGCTGGTGCTGGCGGTGCTCTTCCCCTCCAACTACCGGCTGGGGGTGAACGCCGGGGTGGCGGTGATGATCCTGTTCCTGGTGGCTATCCTGGCCCTGTGGTTCTGGGCCAGGGTCACGGAGTACGGATGGCTGGTTTGGGCGGTCGCCCATGCCTCTCTCCTCCCCTGGCTGGGGTGCGGCGTTGTGGCGGTTCTCTTCGTTTTGTCCTACGTTCTCTCGGTCTCGCTGTTCCGGCGGAAGTTTCGGTAAGCCCTGTTCCTGATGACCACCCGGGATGTGCTGCAGCAGCACATCCCGGGTGGTTTTTTCCTGGAAGTCCTTCCAAAAACGGCTTGCGTTACGGCTTCCTCTCTTATATAATTAAGTTATATAATTTAGTTATATAATAGAGAGGAATCCCCCATGCCAAAGCAACGCATCACGAAGGAGATGGTGGTGAACGCCGCCTTCTCCCTGGCCAGGGCCCAGGGAATGGCCGCCGTCACCGTCAAGGCCCTGGCCAAGTCCCTGGGCTGCTCTGTCCAGCCCATCTACAGTTACTGTGAGAGTATGGAGGGCCTGCGGAAGGCCGTGGCGGAAAAGGCCCGGGCCTTCGTGCAGGAGGCCATCGCCCAGGCGGTGGATCCCCAGGACCTCTTCCGCAGCACCGGCCAGGCCTACGTCCGCCTGGCCAGGGAGGAGCCCCATCTCTTCCAACTCTACCTCTTTCAGCCCCGGGACCAGGTGGCCTCCCTGGCCGACCTCTACGCCCGGGAGACCAACCCCGCCGTCCCCGCCAAGATCGCCGCCGACCTGGGCATTTCTCCAGAGGCCGCCCAGGCCCTGCACCTTCACTTGCTGATCTACACCATCGGCATCGGCACCATTTTTTCCGTGACCTCCCCGGGCATTCCCCAGGAGGAAATTTTCCAGCAACAGGAGGAGGCCTACCGGGCCTTCCTGCACCACTGTCTCGGAGGGACCCAACCATGAAGCAGCCCATTCTTGTCACCTATCGCAGCGTCACCGGCTTTACCCAGCAGTATGCCCAGTGGATCGCAGAGGCCCTGGGCGGGGCTTGCCGCCCCCTGGCCGACCTGTCCAAAGACGACATGGCCGCCTATGGCACCGTGATCTTCGGCGGGCGTTTCCACGCCGGGTCCGTGGACGGGTTAAAGCAGGCCAAAGCCCTGGCCGCCGCCTGCCAAGTGCCCCGGTTCCTGGTCTTTGCCACCGGGGCCACCCCCGCTGCCGCCCAGGACCAAATTGCCGCAGCCTGGGCCGCCAACCTCACCCCGGAGGAGGCCGCCCGCATCCCCCACTTCTACTTCCCCGGCGGCCTGCGGTACGAGGCCATGCCCCTGGGGGACAAACTGATGATGAAAGCCTTTTCCGCCATGCTCCGGCGCAAGAAGAACAAAACCCCGGACGAGCAGGCCATGGCCGAAGCCATCACAGCCTCCTACGACCTGTCCGCCCGGGAGCACATTGCCCCCCTGGTGGACTGCGTCACCGGGATGGAATAGCGCAGTGAACTCTCCATACAAACGAAACGGGTGTGCCTTTCGGGCACACCCGTTTGCTTTGATTCGTAGCGGACGCATCTCACGGCGTAGTGGTCCCCAGGGCCAACACCGTCTCCTTCAGCGCCAGAACTTTGGTCTGAATCTGGTCCATCACCTGGAGGAAGACCTCGTCCCCCTGGCCGGTGGGGTCCTCCAAGCCCCAGTCCTGCCGGTCCGTGGCGGGGGTGGCCGGGCAGGCCACGTCACAGCCCATGGTGACCACCAGGTCCACCGGGGGAAGGGCCGAGAGGAGCTTGGGATACTGGTCCTTCTCCATGTCGATGCCGTGGACCTGCTTCATCAGGCGGACGGCGTCGGGGTTGATCCTGTCCTTGACCTCTGTCCCGGCGGAGTAGCAGTCGCAGTAGGGGGCCAGATACTTTCTCCCCAGGGCCTCGGCCATCTGGCTGCGGCAGGCATTGTGCACGCAGAGAAAGGCCACCTTCGGCCGCCTGCCTGCCTTGGGGTAGAAGGGGCAGCGGTCTCGGAGGCACTGGTTGTTCTCCGGGAAATGGGTGCAGGGGGCGGCGTCCCCCTCCAGGTCCACCCCCAGGTTGGCCCGGGTGAAGTCCACCGCCGCCTGGATGGCCAGGTGGGCATTGCGCTTACAGCAGCGGGGTCCCCCCACCGCTCCAATCCGGGCCAGGGCCTGGGACGTCATCCCGTTGGCCAGGCCCCAGGGCTCCCCTGCCAAGGGGGTGGCGCCGGTGGCGATGGAGACATACATCCCCGCGCTGATCCCTGCCCCGCAGGCCCCCCAAAAACCGCAGGCGCCCCCGGGCACCTGGCTGCCCCGGCGGAGCATTTCCGGCAGGGCCTGCTCCAGGTCCAGGGCGCCCCCGGCGTTGTGGTAGGCGGTGAGCAGGGCCGCCCCCACCATGGTGTGGTGCTCCGGCCCGTGCATGTGGCAGAAAGGCTGGGCCATAAGGTGCTCCAGGATGGTCCAGGGGTTCCGGCTTTCCTCCCTCCGGCACAGGGCCACCAGCTGGTCCAGGCCCCGGGTGTGGCAGGTGTTGCAGACATAGTGGCCCTTTTGGCACCGAGTCTTGCTGCGCTCCCGCCGGTGGCAGAGGGCGCACTCCATCTCCTCGTCCTGGGTGAGGTAGACCAGAGGGGCCCCACAGATCAGACATTCCTCGTGCATGGTAGATTCTCCTTTACTGGGATGGTGTTCCTTGGGTGCGCCGCAGCTGGCCCTGGCGGAGGGCCACAGAGAGGGACACCTTCTTCTCCCCCTTCTCCTGGAAGAGAATGGTGGCAATGTCCCCCTGACGGCTGACCACCTCCCCCCGGCCAAAGGCCCGGTGGGTCACCGGGGCCCCGGCATCAAACAGGGCCAGGTCCGGCAGCGGGGGCGGGGCCGGTTTCCCGCCCCCCTTGGGGCGGGGCGCCACCGCCTGGCGCAGGCGGCGGGTTTTGTCGGGGAACAGATCCCGGGCAAAGGCGGAGCCCAGGTCCGACCGGCGGAACCGGAAGAGGAAGAGCTCCTCTTTGGCCCGGGTCATGGCCACGTAGAAAAGGCGGCGCTCCTCCTCATAGGCCTCCACCGCCGCTGGGTCAGGGTGCTCCCCCAACGGCGGGTCCGCCAGGGGGAGGACCCCGTCGGCCACGTCCATGAGGATCACCCGCTGGTACTCCAGCCCCTTGCTGCCATGGATGGTGGACAGGAGGAAGGGGCTGTTCGGGTCGCTGTCCCCCTGCCGGATGCGCTCCCGCAGCTCCCCCAGCCGGGTCACCAGGGAGGAGGGGTTGGGGGTGTACCGGCCCAGGGCCTCCAGGATGGCCAGCTTCCCCGGGTCGCTGCCCCGGGTGCTGAGGAAGTCCCCGTACCCCATGTGGTGGCGGAGGCGGTGGATGGCCTCGTCCCCCCGGTCGTCCAGAAGCTGGGCAAACTGCTCCGCCAGGGCCTGGCAGAGCACCTGGCTGCGCTGGGTCAGTTGGGGGCAGTGGGACAGGATCGCCATCAGGTTCCCCTCCCCCCGGCTCTGCAGCACCGCCCACTGGGCCGCGGCCTTGGGGATGCCCACCCCCATCTTGTAGTACAGCCGGAAAAACCGCTCCCCATCCGCCGGATGGGCGGCAAAGGCGATGAAGTCGGTCACATCCCGCACCACCCGGTGGGTGAAGAAGGTCCCCTCCATCTGCCGGCACCGGCAGCCGGTGCCCTGGCGGTCCAGCAGATCCAGCAGGGGCAGGGCGCTGTCGTTGTTGCGGTAGAGCACCGCCGTCTCCCGGTCACAGTCCTGGGCCCACTGGGCCAGTTGGGCATACTGCTGGACCCGGTCGGCCACCCAGATGGGTTGGATGGCCGGGCCGGGGCCCCGGGCGGCCACCATGTGTTTGTCCCGCCGGTGCTGGTTCTGGCGGATGAACCGGTCCGCTGCGGCCACGATGGTGGCGGTGGACCGGTAGTTCTTCTCCAGAAAGAGGACCCGGCCCCCGGGGTACTCCTCCTCAAACCGCAGCAAGGCTCCGGGGTCCGCCGCCCGGAAGCCGTAGATGCTCTGGTCCTCGTCCCCCACCAGGAAGAGGTTGCGCCGCCGGCCCGCCAGCAGTTTCAGAATGGTGTGCTGGATGCGGGAGGTGTCCTGGGCCTCGTCCACGCAGAGGTAGCGGTACTTGTCCTGAAAATAGGCCAGAATATCCCCGTGCTGCCGGAGGATTTGGGCGGCGTAGACCATCTGGTCGTCATAGTCCATCCACCGCCGCCGGCGGAGTTCTGCGTGGTACTGCCGGTACAGCTTGGCAAAGGGGATGTCCTCCACCTGGTAGGCCTCGATCTCCTCCTGGGTCATCTGGCGGTTTTTGCAGTACGTGATGGCGGTGCGGAGGGAGCGCACCGTGCTCTCCGCAGCAAACTCCCCGGTGGCCTTCCGGTACAGCTCCCCCACCAGAGCCGCCAGGCGCCCCTCCTCGGTGACCAGTGTGAAGGCCTGGCGGCCCTTCACCCGCTCGTAGTGCTGGATGATCCGGGCGGACAGGCCGTTGATGGTGCGAAACTCCAGCCGGTTGGCCCATGTCTCCCCAAAGGTCCGGGCAAAGCGGGCGGCCATGTCCCGGGTGGCGGCCACGGTGTAGGTCACGGTAAGGATCTGCTCCGGGGCCACCCCCAGGCAGAAGATCAGGTACCCCAACCGGTGGATGAGCACCGTGGTCTTGCCGCTGCCCGGCACCGCCAGCAGCAGGACGGGCCCCTGGGCGGCCTGGACCGCCGCCTCCTGCTGGGGGTTCAGAGGGGCCTTCCAGGTGGCTTTCCAGGCTTCGTATTCCACAGGGTTCCCTCCTCTCCGGCAAAATTCCTCTCTATGATACCCGCTGCCGGGGCCCCTGTAAAGGGGGAGTTAGGGCAGCTGGATCTTCAAGCTAAGTTTGAGGAGGTATCCCCGGGGGTCCTCCGAGGTGGTGTAGTCCACCAAATTCTCCTCATACAGGTCCCCGTCCACTGGGTATCCCTGGGCGTGGACCCACTCCCACAGCCGGCGGCAGGCGGCATACTCCGACTGGTAGGACCCCTGGTGGTAGAGCACCGCATAGGTTCCCCCCGGCCGCACCCGGAGGGGCCACCCCTGGGTTCCCGGGGGCACCAGGCAGAAGTAGTAGTCCTCCATGAAGTCCCCCTTCTCCATGCTCTCCCGGCAGATGATGTCCCCAGAGGCCAGGGAGACGGTGCCGTGCTCCCGGGCCCAGGCCAGCAGCTGGCGGATGTGGAGGAGGTACCGGGCCTCCTCAAACTTCCCGCCGGTGAAGTCCGGCGCCTCCACCACGGCGCAGTGGGCCGGGGGAAGCTCCTCCAGGCGGATCTCCCCCGGCTGCACCTGCTGGGCCAGCCGGGTGGTGTCCATGGCGGTTTGGAGTAGGCGGCTCACCGCCTCCAGCCGCCGCCGCTCTTCGGCCAGCTGGGCCTCCTTCTCCTCCAGCAGGGCCAGCAGCGCCTGGGGGCTGCGGCGGGTGAGGTAGTCCCGAATCTCCGCCAGGGGGGTGCCCAGGCGGCGGAGGGCCGCGATGAGGTCATAGGTCCGCAGCTGCTGGGCGGCGTAATACCGGTAGCCGTTCTCCCCCACCCACTGGGGTTTCAGCAGGCCAATGTGGTCGTAGTGGAGGAGGGTGTCCTTCCTCACCCCGCACAGGGCGGCAAACTCCGCGGTTTTAAAGTAGTGGTTCTCCATGGTCCCGCCTCCCGAAAAAAAGTTTCCCGAACCCCTTGACTCTGGGGTAACTCTATAGTTTATCCTCAGTATAGCAAACCAAACTCCCCGCCGCAAGGCCAATCTGAGACGAGGTGTATTTCCCATGTTAGCCACAACCACTGCCGCGCCCAGCTGGAAGCAGCTGCTGCGCTATGTCATTCCTGCCGCTTCGGCCATGGTGCTGTTCTCCCTGTACACGGTGATTGACGGCATCCTGGTCGCCCACGGGGTGAGCGAGTCCGCCTTGACGTCGGTGAACATCTCCCTGCCGTTCATCAACGTCCTGTCGGGGCTGTCCATCCTCCTGTCCATGGGGGCCTCCACCCTGTGCGCCTTTGCCCTGGGCAGAGGGAAAAAACGGGAGGCCGAGGAGATCTTCACCCAGACCGTGGTGGTCATGGTCATTCTCTCCGCTGCCATCACCGTAGGGGTTCTCCTCTTCACGGAAGAGCTGGCCCTCTTCCTGGGGGCAGGGCCCCAGACCCTGGAGAACGCGGTGACCTATCTGCGGATTGTCTCGGTCTTCTCCGTCTGCTTCATCCTCTCCTACTGCCTGGAAGTCATGGTAAAGGTGGACGACAGCCCCGTCCTGGCCACCGTAGGGGTGGCGGTGGCCGCTGTGGTTCACGTGGGCCTGGCCTATGTGTTTATCTTCCACTTCCACTGGGGGGTGGCGGGCAGCGCCCTGGCCACGGGGCTGGCCCAGCTGTGCAGCCTGATCGTCTTTCTGATCTACTTTGTGGGGGGCAAGTCCGACCTTCGGTTCCGGAAGTTCCGCTTCCAGCCGAAAACCCTGCTGCGCTCCCTGCCCCTGGGGGTGGCGGACTGCTCCATTGAGTTCATGCTAGGCTTCCTCACGGTGCTGTACAACAACCTGCTCTTCCTCCTCTTCGGGGAGAGCCACCAGACCATCTACGCCGTCATCGCCTACCTGAGCCTCTTGGTGTTCATGGTGATGCAGGGCATCGCCCAGGGGATGATGCCCCTGGTGAGCGTGGCCGTGGGGAAGGGGGACCGCAAGGCCATCCGCTTCTACTTCCTCCGCAGCCTGGTGCTGGTGGTGGGGGCCGAGGTCCTCATTGTGGCCGCCTGCCTGCTGCTGCCCCAGCGCTTTGCCGCCATCCTGCTGAGCACCGACAGCCCCCTTTTCACCCAGGCAGTGGCCGCCCTGCGGCAGTATGCCCTGTCCTATCTGCTGGCGGGGATCAACATCCTCCTGGCGGGGTTCTTCACCGCTCTGGGCCATGGGAAGGCCTCCTGTCTGCTCTCCCTGAGCCGGGGGTTCGTCCTGCTGCCGGCGGCCATCCTGGTGCTCTCCCACCTCACCGGCGGGCAGGCCATTTGGATCGCCGCCCTGGCCGGGGAGGGGCTGAGCTTTGTGCTGGGCCTGGTCCTGCTCAAACGGATCACAGCTTCCCCCGCGCCCTTGCCCGCCCAGGAGGCAGAACCCGCCGTCTGATCTTTGCACTTCCCGCACTTTCTGTCCGGATCAACCTCAAAAAACAGCGCCCGGCCCGGGACCGTCACGGTCCCAGCCGGGCGCTGTTGTCTTACGCTTTCCGTCGGCGGTAGGTGCAGTAGGTATAGGCCAGGTCCCCGTAGACATAGGGGCCCTCCACCTCCGCCAGGACCCAGGCCGGCGCCTGGTCCAGGTTGGGAAAAAACCGGTCCGCCCCCGGAAAACGCCGGTGGAGTTTGGTGACGTAGACCGTATCGCACTGGTCCAAGGTCTGGCGATAGAGGCTCTCTCCGCCGATGACGAAGGTATCCGCCGGCGCTGCCGCCAAGGCCTCGTCCAGGGCAGAAAAAACCTCCCCTCCCTCCGGGGCAAAGGCGGGATTGCGGGAGAGAATCAGGTTCCGCCGGTTCTTCAGCGGCCGCCCCCCTGGAAAGGTGGCCAGGGTCTTCCGCCCCAGGAGGACGGGGTGGCCCGTGGTGCGCCGCTGAAACCGTTTTAAGTCGGGGGGCAGATAGCACAGCTGATCCCCGTCCTGCCCGATGGCCCAGTTCTGGTCCACTGCTACAATGGCTTGCATCCTCTGTTCCCCCTCTCAGATGGCCACGGGGATCTTCTCCCCCAGTTCGTGGCATTGGTACCCCTCCAACCGGAGGTGGTCGGTGGTAAAGGCATAGAAGTCCGTCACCCCCGGGTCCAGCCACAGCTTGGGGGCGGGATAGGGCTTGCGGGTCAGCAGTTCCTCCACCAGGGGGACGTGGCGGTCATAGATGTGGGCATCGGCGATGACGTGGACCAGCTCCCCCGCCTCCAGGCCAGAAACCTGGGCCAGCAGGTGGACCAGCACCGCGTACTGCATCACATTCCACCCGTTGGCGGTGAGCATGTCCTGGGACCGCTGGTGGAGGATGGCGTTCAGGGTCTTCCCCGTGACGTTGAAGGTCATGGAGTAGGCGCAGGGGTAGAGGGCCATCTCGCTCAAATCGTGGTGGTTGTACAGGTTGGTCAAAATCCGCCGGGAGGCGGGGTTGTGCTTGAGGTCATAGAGCACCCGGTCCACCTGGTCCATGTCCCCCTCGGGGTAGTGGTGCTTCACCCCCAGCTGGTACCCATAGGCCTTGCCGATGGAGCCGGTCTCATCGGCCCAGGCATCCCAGATGGTGCTGTTCAGGTCGTGAATGTTGTTGGACTTCTTCTGCCAAATCCACAGCAGCTCATCCACAGCGCTTTTCAGGTACATCCGGCGGATGGTCTGGATGGGAAACTCCTCCCGGAGGTCGTAGCGGTTGACCAGGCCGAACAGTTTAATGGTATGGGCAGGGGTTCCATCCTCCCACCGCGGGCGGACGGGCAGATCCGTGTCCCACGTACCCTGGGACAGGATCTGCCGGCAGTTCTCCTGAAAAAGTTCATCGGCTTTGCTCATGGGTTCTCCTCCTGGGTCAGCTGGCCGAAGACGTGGGTGTCCCCTGCCGCAGTGATGGTGACGGTTCGAATCTGGTTGTGGAGGCCCGCCCCCTGGACGAACACCTCCACATACTGGGGGGTATATCCCCGCCAGAAGCCCCCCTTTTCCTCCTCGAAGAGGACGGGGACGGTCTGGCCCACCCAGCTGGTCAGCCAGCTGCGCTCCATGGCGCTGGCCACCTCTGCGGCCCGGTGGGCCCGGTCCGCCTTTTCCCCGTTGGGCACTTGGTGGGGCATGGTGGCCGCCGGCGTCCCCTTCCGCCGGGAGTAGGGGAAAATATGCATCCGCGCAAAGCGGCAGTCCTGAAGGAAGGCCAGGGTTTGCTGAAACTCCTCCTCCGTCTCCCCGGGAAACCCCACGATCAGGTCGGTGGTGAGGGCGGGGCGGCGGAAGAATGCCCGGAGCAGGTCCACCGACTGGCGGTACCGGGCGGTGTCGTACCTCCGCTTCATCCGGGCCAAGGTGGCGTCACATCCGCTCTGGAGGGAGAGGTGGAAGTGGGGGCAGAGGTTGGGCAGGGCCGCCAGCCGGCGGCAGAAGTCCTCGGTCACCGTTCTGGGTTCCAGGGAACCCAGCCGCACCCGCAGCCCAGGGACCGCCCGGCACACCGCCTCGACCAGGTCCGCCAGTCCCGGCCGGCCGGGAAGGTCCCGGCCGTAGCCGGACAGCTCAATGCCGGTGACCACAATCTCCTGATAGCCCGCCGCCTCCAGGGTCTTCGCCTGGGCCACGGCCCCCTCCGGGGCCAGGGACCGCACCGCCCCTCTGGCGTAGGGGATGATGCAGTAGGCACAGAAATTGGTGCACCCATCCTCCACCTTCAGCATGCCCCGGGTACGGCCCTCCAACCCTCCCGCCGGGAGGGGTTCAAACCCCGCTCGGTGGAAGGGGTTGTCCAGGGCCACTGTCTTTTCCCGCTGAACGGCCACCTGCTCGATCAGATCCAGAAAGGCCCGCCGGTCCCCGCTGCCGCCGATGAGGTCAGCCTCCAGTTCCTTCGCCGCCTCAGGGGAAACCTGGGGATAACAGCCGCACAGCGCCACCAGGGCCCTCGGGGCCCGTTTTCGCGCCTGGCGGACGGCCTGGCGGGACTTCTTGTCGCTGGTGGCAGTCACCGTGCAGCTGTTGATGAGATACACATCCGCCTGGTCGGTAAAAGGCACCAAGTGGTGGCCCCGGGCCAAAAGCAGGGCCTCCATGGCCTGGCTCTCGTACTGGTTCACTTTGCACCCCAGGGTATATAGGGCGATGCGCATGGGCAGTCTCCTCCGATCTAGGAAAACCCCTTTCCTTTTCCCGCCGGGTCTGGTATAATGGCGGGGTATCTTGGGGGCTTGCAGGCAATCTTGTTTTACTGTACCACATCCCGCAGTGTGCCACAAGCCGTTTTTTACGGGAGTTTACTATGTCTCATTCCTTTTTTGCCTACATCGCGCGGATGCGCTACATCAGCCGCTGGGGCCTCATGCGCAACACCGACCCGGAGAACGTCCAGGAGCACTCCCACATGGTGGCCGTCCTGGCCCACGCCTTGGCGGTGATCCGCCGGGACAAGTTCGGCGGGACCATCGACCCCGGTCACGTGGCCGCCGTGGCGTTGTACCACGACGCCCCGGAGATCTTCACCGGGGACCTTCCTACCCCGGTAAAGTACGCCAACGACACCATCCAGGCCGCCTACAAGGCCGTGGAAGCCAACGCCGCAGCCCGGCTCACGGCCATGCTCCCGCCGGAGATGCAGCCTGCCTTCGCCGCGCTGCTGTCCGAGCCCGACCCGGAGGTCCAGGCCTTGGTGAAGGCCGCTGACAAGCTCTCGGCCCACCTCAAGTGTCTGGAGGAGCTGAAGGCAGGCAACCGGGAGTTCCAGTCCGCCGCCCAGCAAACTCTGGAGGCTCTGGAGAGCTACCACCTGCCAGAGCTGGACTATTTCCTGCAAGAGTTCCTCCCCGCCTTTTCCCTTACCCTGGATGAACTGCCAGGGTAAGGCCTGTGCCCCGCGCAGCGTCGCTGTGGATGGCTGGCCCATCTGCAGCGCCCTTCCCTCCAGCGCCCCCAAGAACCAGAGCATCATTATCATTTTAAAAGAGAGGTATTCCTACTATGCGCGCAGTCATCACCGTCGCCGGCAAAGACCGGGTGGGCATCATCGCCGAAGTCACCCAGGCCCTGGCCCATCAGAACGTCAACGTGCTGGACATCACCCAGACCATCCTCCCCCCCGACCTCTTCACCATGGTCATGTTGGTGGACGCCAGCCAGTGCAAGGTCCCCTTCGGCGACCTGGCCGACCAGCTGGCCGCCCTGGGCAACCAGTCCGGCCTGGCCATCCAGGCCCAGCGGGAGGACACCTTCCAGGCCATGCACCGGATCTGAGAAGGGAGCGAGACAGCCATTATGATCAATTCCTCGGAAATTCTCCAAACGGTACAGATGTTCAACCAGCAGCACCTGGACATCCGCACCATCACCATGGGCATCTCCCTGCTGGACTGCGCTGACCCCAATCCCCAGGCCGCCTGCCAGAAAATCTACGACAAAATCTGCCGCCGGGCAGAGCATCTGGTGGCCACCGGCGCCGCCATTGAGAAGGAGTTCGGCATCCCCATTGTCAACAAGCGGGTGTCCGTCACCCCCATCTCTCTGGTGGCCGCTGCCAGCGACACCAACGACTACGTCCCCTTCGCCGCCGCCCTGGACCGGGCAGCCAAGACCGTGGGCATCAACTTTATCGGCGGTTTCTCCGCCCTGGTGCAGAAGGGCTTCACCCAGTCTGACCGGAAGCTCATCGCCTCCATCCCCGAGGCCCTGGCCACCACGGAACTGGTGTGCTCCTCGGTGAACGTGGGCTCCACCAAAGCCGGCATCAACATGGACGCCGTGGCCGAGATGGGGCAGATCATCAAGAAAACCGCCGACCTCACCGCCAGTGCCGGGGGCTTTGGCTGCGCCAAATTGGTGGTGTTCTCCAACGCCGTGGAGGACAACCCCTTCATGGCCGGCGCCTTCCACGGGGCCGGTGAGCCGGAGTGCGTCATCAACGTGGGCATCTCTGGCCCCGGCGTGGTCCACCACGCCTTGCAGCAGGTGAAGGGGGAACCCTTCGACGTGGTGGCAGAGACCATCAAAAAGACCGCCTTCCGCATCACCCGCATGGGACAGCTGGTGGCCCGGGAGGCCTCTGCCCGGCTGGAGGTTCCCTTCGGCATTGTGGACCTCTCCCTGGCCCCCACCCCCGCCATCGGGGACTCTGTGGCCCGTATCCTGGAGGAGATGGGCCTGGAGGTCTGCGGCACCCACGGCACCACCGCCGCCCTGGCCCTGCTCAACGACGCGGTGAAGAAGGGCGGCGTCATGGCCTCCAACCACGTGGGTGGCCTGTCCGGCGCCTTCATCCCCGTCAGTGAGGACGAGGGGATGATCGCCGCTGCCCAGCAGGGCGCCCTGGGCCTGGATAAGCTGGAAGCCATGACCTGCGTCTGCTCCGTGGGTCTGGACATGATCGCAGTCCCCGGGGACACCTCTGCGGAAACCATCTCCGCCATCATCGCCGACGAGGCCGCCATCGGCATGGTCAACACCAAGACCACCGCCGTGCGCATCATCCCCGCCCCCGGCAAGACCGTGGGGGACACGGTGGAGTTCGGCGGCCTGCTGGGCTCTGCCCCGGTGATTCCGGTGCACCCCTTCTCCTCTGCCGCGTTCATCCAGCGGGGCGGGCGGATCCCTGCCCCCATGCAGAGTTTGAAAAACTAAGGGGACGGCGGCACATGGGCGGGCATCGAAGCGCCCAGCGGTGCGGTCATAGCGCCGTTTCGAACCCCATGTATATGCCTTGATGGGGAAGCTTTCCTGTAGGGGGATGGGAGCGACAACATTGCCGCACCCCATCCCCACCCCCCTTTTCCCGAAACCTGAGGTTCAGATTCCTAATTTGAGAGGTGTCTGTTTATGCTTGAATTTGATGTGCGCTACGCGCGCCCGTTCCTGCCGGCCAACTGGCTCTCCTCTCGGCTGGACGGGCTCACCGAGGCCCGCCAACTGCTGGAGAACGGCGAGGGCCTGGGCGGGGAGTTTACCGGCTGGGTGGATCTGCCCCGGTCCTACGACCGGGAAGAGGTCCACCGGGTCCTCCAAACCGCCCGGATCATCCGCCGGCAGTCGGAGGTCCTCATCGTGGTGGGCATCGGCGGTTCCTATCTGGGGGCCCGCGCCCTGCTGGAACTGCTCACCTCTCCCAATTACAACCTGACCTGCCGCCGCTCCCCCCAGATCTTCTTCACGGGCAACACCCTCTCCTCCGACGCCATGACGGAGCTGCTGGACTACGTGCAAGACAAGGACTTTTCGGTCAACGTGGTGTCCAAGTCCGGCTCCACCACGGAGTCCGCCATCGCCTTTTTCCTCTTCCGGCAGCTGCTAGAGGAGAAGTACGGCCGGGAGGGCGCCCGGGACCGCATCTTCGTCACCACCGACCGCACGGAGGGTACCCTCCGTGCATTGGCCAACCAGGAGGGGTATGCCACCTTCTCCATCCCCCGGGACATTGGCGGGCGGTATTCCGTCCTCACCCCGGCGGGGCTGCTCCCCCTGGCGGTGGCGGGGGTGGAGATTTCGGGCATCCTGGATGGGGCGGCAGCCGCCATGGCCCGCCTCCGCCGGCCCGGCCAGGCCAATCCCGCCTGGCAGTACGCCGCCGCCCGGAACGCCCTGTATGACCAGGGGAAGACCATCGAAATCCTCGCCGGGTATGAACCCCACCTCCGCGCCTTTGGCGAGTGGTGGAAGCAGCTTTTCGGGGAGAGCGAGGGCAAGGACGGGAAGGGCGTCTTCCCCGCCAGCGTGGAGTTCACCACCGACCTGCACTCCATGGGGCAGTACATCCAAGAGGGCAAGCGGGACCTGTTTGAAACCGTGGTCCGCTTCACCATCCCCCAGTCCTCCTGCCTGCTGGACCCTGCCCCTGAGGACCCCTCAGGCCTGGGGTACCTTCGGGGGCGGGACCTTCGGTTCGTCAACGAGCAGGCCCGGCAGGGCACCGTGCTGGCCCACGTCGCCGGGGGCGTGCCCAACCTCCTGCTCACTGTTCCAGAGCGCACCCCCCACTGGGCCGGCCAGTTGGTCTACTTCTTTGAGTATGCCTGCGGCCTGTCCGGCTATCTCTCCGGGGTAAACCCCTTCAATCAGCCGGGGGTGGAGGCCTATAAGACCAACATGTTCGCCCTGCTGGGCAAGCCTGGCTACGAGCAGCGCAAGGACGATCTGCCCCCCGCGCTGCATCCCTAACTCCCTCAGGCCGCCGCTGGCGGCCTGGCCTTTTTTCGGAGGAAAACGCACAAAAATTCTCCCTGCTTCCTGGAGAAATTTTGAAAAAAACGCGCCATCCCATTGCAGTTTTTCCTCGGGTATGGTAACATGAAGCCAACAGAAAGATGCCTTTCTGGATCAAGAAGGAGTGATGAATCATGGTTCGAGTAATTATGGGCGCCAAGGGAACCGGTAAGACCAAGCAGATGATCGAGATGATCAACCACGCCGCCGAAAACGAGAACGGCAGCGTCGTCTGCGTGGAGACTGGCCGCAAGCTGGTCTATGATGTCAGCCCCAACGTCCGCCTGGTGGAGTCCAGCGACTTCGCCGCCGACAACTTTACATTCTTTAAAGGGTTCATCAGCGGCATGTATGCCTCTAACTATGACCTGACCCACGTGTTTATTGACAGTCTGTGCAAGATCATCCCCTCCGAGCCCGACTCTCCGGAGGTGGAGGAGTTCCTGTCTTGGCTGGACCGGTTCTCCGACGCCAACCAGGTGAAGTTTACCATCACCATCAGCGCCGACGTCGCCCTGGCCACTGACGCCATTAAGTCCTATTTCTAAGTGCTTTTCCTAAACAACTAAGGAGGCGGAATCCATGGCACTGCGTGAAAAAATAAGCTCCTTTGCAGTTGGTGCTGCGAGCAAAGCCAATTCCCTGGCAGTGGAAGCGGCTGCCAAGGCCAACCTTGCCATCGAAAACAGCAAGTTGAACCTGAAGATCGGCAACGAGGAGAAAAAGATTGACACCTTTACCGTCAGCATCGGCGAACTGATTCTGGACAAGCTGGACGGAGGAGAGACCTTTGACGATGAGATCATGGCGCTGTATTCCTCCATCCAGGCCTCCCGGGAAACCATCACCAACGCCCGGGCGGCCATTGAGGCCAACAATCGTCAGGCCGAGTCCGCCCATCTCTGCGCCGCTTGCGGCGCTCCGCTGGCGGAGAATGCCAAGTACTGTGGTACCTGCGGTGCCGAAGTGGAGCAGCCAGAGGCAGAGACGGTAGAGGCGCAGCCCGCCGCCCCCACCTGCCCCCACTGCGGCGCAGAAGTGACCCCGGAAGACGCCTACTGCACTCAGTGCGGCGTAAAATTGGAGGAGGAGCCTGCCCCGGAAGAGACGCCGGCAGAATAATCCCCCCTCCCCTCGCGCAAGCTAGGACCCGCCGCTTCGGGAGAAGCGGCGGGTCTTTTCCCCAGAAAGGAGGCCCCTGATGGACAGAACCCCCAAGCAAGTGCAGGACCTCACCCTGGCCCTGCTCTACCTCACCTCCCTGGAAGACCATGACGACCCCGCCAGCCGCCGGTGCTGGAAGGGGTATGACTTCCAAACCCTGGCAGATCTCCAGGCCCAGGGCCTGGTGGAGGACACCCAGGGCCGCATCCCCCTCCGCCTGCCTCCCCAGGGCATCGCCCAGGCCAAGGCCGTGCTGCAGGCTTTGGGGTTGGAGGATCCTCGGCCCTAATGGAAGCAACAGAGGCACAGCCTGCCGCAATGATGCGGCAGGCTGTGTTTTTCCATCTCCCAGATGGCGGCCATCTCGAAACTGGATGGCTCAATGCCTTAACGCCCCCCACTGAACCTGCATAGGATCAAAGCAAAAAACGATAACCTCCCCCATCTCGCTGGTCCCCTGGAAGACATACCCCCGCTGGACCCAGAAAGAACCGCCGTTTTGCATCTCCATCGTGGAGTAGGCCTCGTTAGGTTCTACCTGCTGAAGCCCTTCCCCTTCTGCCAGAATCGACGCCGCCTCCTCTGCTGTCACCGCAGGGCGCGTTAGAAGAAAAACCAACGGCATGGCCACAAAACAAGTCGCTGCCAAACCCAGCAGAACGCTTTTCCTCCCACGGGCACACACGGTCAGGCCCGCCAAGGAACCCATCCCAAGTGTGTATAACCCCGCCATCCACTCTAATCGAAGCACGCCCCAGTAAACGGTTTGGGTTACCCACAGGAGACCTATGAACAGCAGCGTTAACCCACCCATCCATAGCACCACTTGCAGGCCCCTGCCTCTGGTTGGCACGCAAGCCATAACATCCTCTCCCCCCAATTTCCTTCGCATCCTCTCTGCATCCCTGTCGGAACATTGAGAAAAGAATACCCTTTTTTTCCAGCGGGTTCCACCAGGTCGCAGTAAAATTTCGGTAAAACTTCCTCCATCAAAAAAGCAGGCGCAGAGATTGCTCTGCGCCTGCTCAGGGAACCAGGTCAACGTTTTACCGATAGGACTCGGTATAGATCTTCACCAAATCCTCATCGCTGAGCTGGAGGCGGTCCAGCTTGAAGAGGATGCCCATGGTGCTCCGGGCGTTGGACACGAACTTGGGGAACTCCTCGGGGGTGATGCCGTAGTCGGACATCTTCAGCTCGTCCACCCCGCAGGCCTTCTGCAGGTCCACCAGGGCGGTGACGAAGTCCATGGGATCCTTGGCGTTCTCCTTGCCCATGGCCTTGGCCATGTCGATGAAGCGGTCGTGGAGTTCGGGGCAGTTCTCCACGAAGTGGGTGTAGTAGGCCTTGCTCACCATGATCAGGCCCTCGCCGTGGGCGATGGCGGGGTGATAGGCGGACAGGGGGTGCTCCAGGGAGTGCTCGGAGCAGAGGTTGTCCACGCTCATCACCATGCCGGAGAGGGAGCTGCCGAAGGCCACCAGTTCCCGGGCCTTCTTGTCCTGGCCGTTGGCGCAGGCGGCAGCCAGGTTCCGGCCCACGGACTCAATGGCCTTCAGGGCCAGCATGTCCCGCATCAGGTTCTCGTTCTTGTTGATGTAGGACTCGGTGGAGTGGAAGAGGGCGTCAAACCCCTGGAAGGCGGTGAACTTGGGGGGGACGGACAGCATGAAGTCCGGGTCCACGATGGACAGGACGGGGAAAGTGGTCTTGTTGCCGCCGCTCATCTTCTCGTTGGTGGCCTCGTTGGTGACCACGGTCCAGGCGTCCACCTCCGTGCCGGTGCCGGCGGTGGTGGGAATGGCCACAATGGGCAGGGGCTTGTTCTTCATCTTTTGGCCGCCGCCGGTGCCGCCGTAGACATAGTCCCAGAAGTTGCCCTCGTTGGGGGCCATCATGGCGATGGCTTTGGCCGCGTCGATGCTGCTGCCGCCCCCCAGGCCCAGGACGAAGTCACAGCCGTTGGCCCGGGCAAAGGCGGCCCCGTCCATCACAGTGTCCACCACAGGGTTGGCGGACACCTTATCGAAGACGGCATATTCCACCCCGGCCTGGGTCAGCTGGTCCTGCACGGTGTCCAAATACCCGTTGGCCCGGGTGGACTTGCCGCTGGAAATCACGATGAGGGCTTTCTTGCCCGGCAGACGCTGCTTGTGCAGCTTCTGAATGGCCCCCTGGCCGAAAACCAAATTGGTGGGGACAGAGAAGGAAAAACTCACGATCAATACTCCTTTCGGTTGCTTTTGGGACGCAAATGCGTCCAATTTCACAAATACCACTCTACCATGGAAGCCCCCTGGGGGCAAGCCTTCCCGCCCCGTTTTCCCCACAGTTCTCCCGGGAAAAATTTCGTAAAATTCGTGAAAATTCCCCTTTACAATCCCCCGTCCCTTTGCTATAATAATTTGGCAATCAAACAGCACATGCGCCAGTAGCGTAATGGATAGCGCATCAGATTCCGGTTCTGAGGGTTGGGGGTTCGAGTCCCTTCTGGCGTGCCAAAGCAGGACATCCGTTTGGGTGTCCTGCTTTGTTGTTTCCCGTGGGGGCAGGCCAGCACCGGGCATCCCCCAGCCCCCTCCCCTAAAGTTCCTTCCATCCCTTGACAGCCTGCTCTCTCAAATGTTATGGTAGGATTAGATTTTTATCATGCAAACGGCGGCTGGACTTCCCTCCCGCCGCCCCATTCCCAAAGGAGGCATGGATATGGCAGGACTTTTACAGGACAAAATCGCCCTGGTCACCGGCGCCGCCATGGGCAACGGCGAGGGCATCGCCCGGGTGATGGCCGCTAAGGGGGCTACGGTAATCCTCGCGGACAAGAACGAGAAGGTGTTTGAAACGGCAGCCTCCCTGGGCCAGGCTGCCACCGCCTACCAGGTGGACGTGTCCCAGTATGACCAGGTGGCCCAGATGGCGGAGCAGGTCATGGCCCAGTTCGGCCGGCTGGACATTCTGGTCAACAACGCCGGCATCGCCCGGATGATCCCCGTGGACAACATGGATGACGCCCTCCGAGACCTCCACTACCAGGTGAATATGGTGGGCACCTGGAACTGCGTGAAGGCCTTTCTCCCCCACATGATCGAGAGAAAGTACGGGAGGATCCTCAACATGTCCTCGGTCACCGGCCCCCGGGTGGTGGACCCCGGGATGATGGGGTATGCCATGAGCAAAGGGGCCATCTCCGCCTTCACCAAGGCCATCGCCATGGACGTGGCCAAGTACGGCATCACCTCCAACGCCATCCTCCCCGGGTACTTCCTCACCCCCATGGTGATGCACAGCGCCCAGGAGACCGATCCCGAGAACCCTCAGCGGGTGCTGGACGGCATTGCCGCCGGGGTCCCCCTGGGCCGCTTTGGCAAGCCGGAGGAGATCGGCTATCTGGCCGCCTTCCTGGCCTCTGACGAAGCCGCCTACTTCACCGGCCAGGAGTTCGTCATCGACGGCGGCGCCGGCCTGCCGGAGACCAACGCCATGGGCGTTGTCAACGACTGAACCCCAAGAACAACAGCCGCCAGCCACCGAAGGACTCGCCTTCGGTGGCTGGCGGTTTCTCTTCCGGCTTTCCGCGTCAGTGCAAGGGATAGGCCGTGCCGTTGAGGACCACGGCGGTCACCTGGTCCAGGGCAAAGGTCTGGGCCAGAGCATAGGTAACGGTCTTTCCGTCCTCAGTGCCCAGGGCATACAGGGTTTGGTCGATGGCATTGGCATCGTCTACAATTACCTGCTCCGTGCCGTCGGCCAGGCGGAGGGCAATGGTGTGCAAGTCATCCACCACATAGCCATAGGTCTGGTTCTGGTTCGTGATTTGCAGGCCCACTGCGGAGAGGGTGACCCCCACCCCGTCCGTGCCCCCTTGGCAGCTGGGCATGGCCTGGGCCTGGGGCAGGTCGGCGGAGAGGACCTCCCCGCCCAGTCCCGTGCGGTCCAGGGCATAGTCTCGAGCCACCAGGCGCAGGGGGGCCTGGGCCGTGTCGATCCCGCTGGCCGGTCCCGCGATGAAGGCCCCCTCCAGGTAGTAGTCGTTTTCAGTGGAGCGGGTGGTGTCCAGGTAGAAACGGCTTCCGGTGTGGTTCTCCCCATACATCACCTGGAAGGCCAGCTTCCCATCTCCATTGCCCCAGACCTGCTCCAGGCCGCTCCAGGCCAGGCCAGGCTGGTTCTGGTACTGGGGGTAGTACTCCAAAACCTCAAAGGGCCGCACCCCATCCCCCGCCTTATTCTCGATGTGCAGGCGCACCAGGCCGGTGCCTGTGGCCTCATCAAAGAGGAAAGCGTCCATGGTCATGCGGTAATGGTCGTTCTCGTCGGTGACCACCCCCGCCGGGACGGCGATGTAATCCGACAGGGCGGCATCCTCCCCCTGGGGGAAGAAGAGGGGGAAGCCCCCGCTGACCCCGGCGGCCACAGCAGTGCCCCCCAGGCAGAGAGCGGCGGCCAGGGCCACCCCGGCCACCCCACGCAGGGGGAAGCGTCTCTGGGTCCGGGTCTGTTCCGGCAAACCCTCTAAGGTATGCTGCACCCGCTGGTGGAAGCTCTCCGGCACAGAGGGCAGGGTATGGTTTTTCTTCATGCAAAACACGCTCCTTTCAGGGTGTCCTGGAGTTGGATCCGGGCGGTGCGCAGGCGGCTTTTCACGGTCCCCTCCGGCAGGCGGAGAAGGGAGGCGATCTCCCGGGTTTTGAACCCCTCCCAGTAGTACATCACCACCGGCAGGCGGTACTTCTCCTCCAGGGCGCCCAGCGCTGCGTAGAGGTCGCTGTGATCCTCCTCCGCCGGGGCGGGGATGGCTTCCGCCGCCGCCTGGTCATAGGGGGCCTGCCGCCCCCGTTGGCGGAGAATTCCCTTGCACTCGTTGATGAGGATCCGGGTGAGCCACGTGCGGAAATACTGGGGCTGGCGCAGGGTGTCCAGCCGCTCCCAGGCCCGCAGGATGGCCTGCTGCGCCGCGTCGGCGCAATCCTCCTCGTTGCCCACCATGGCTTTGGCCACCCGGTAGAGGGTGGGCTCCGCCGCCAGAACGGCGGCGGTGAATTCCTGTTGGTTCATCATGGCTGGCGGTTTCCTTTCTGAAAGCGTTTTTGCGGCCGCTCCGATTGCTTTCACCCATTAGAGGCAGCAAAAATGGATTTGGATGCCGATCCCGGGCAAAACGCAACCATTTTTCTCCCCTTCGCCCAACAGAGGAACCGCCCCAGCCCAAAATGGGCTGGAGCGGTTTCCGTCAGAAAGGAGAAGGGTGGTGTTGGTTTTAATAGTACATGTATTTTGCGGCCTGCTTCCGCAGCTCCGCCCGGAAGTCCGGGTGGGCCACGGCGATGAGGTTCTCCACCCGCTGGCCCACGGTGCGCTGGCGGAGCTTGGCCACGCCGTACTCGGTGACCACCATGTCCGTCAGGTTCCGGGAGACCGAGACGATGGCCCCTGGGTCCAGGATGGGCACGATGCGGGAGAGGGTCCCCTTCTTCGTGGTGGACGTCTGGGCCAGAATGGCCCGGCCCCCCTTGGAGTGGTAGGCCCCCCAGGCAAAGTCGGTGGCGCCGCCTGTGCCGGAGTGCTGATAAGGGCCGATGGACTCCGCGCACACCTGGCCGGTGAGGTCAATCTGGAGGGAGGCGTTTACAGAGACCACATTGTCGTTCCGGGCGATGACGTAGGGGTCGTTGGTGTACCGGCTGCGGCGGACGGTGAGCCGGGGGTGCTGGTCCACAAAGTCATAGAGGAAGTTGTCCCCGGAGATGAAGGAGCCCACGGTGATCCCCTGGTCGATGGACTTATACCGGTTGGTCACCGCCCCGCAGGCCATGAGGTGGGCCATGGAGGTGCCGATCTGCTCGGTGTGGATGCCCAGGTCGTGCTTTTCCATTAAGTGGAACCCTATGGCGTTGGGGATGCCCCCGAAGCCCAGCTGGATGCAGTCCCCATCCTTCATCATCTCGGTGACGTAGCCGGCGATGGTCTCCTCCTTCTCCCCGATGGGGGGATCTTGGAGTTGGTAGATGGGCTCATCCACCTCGTAGAGCACGTCGGCCATAGAGACGGGCAGGGCGTTCTCCCCCCACACCATGGGGGTGCGGGCGTTGACCTCGAAGATGATCTTGTCCGCCCGGTACAGGTTTTCCAGGGTCATGATCAGGTCACAGCTTAAATGGACATAGCCGTGCTTGTCCATTGCCGACACCTGGGCCACAAAGACGTTGGGAGCCTTGCAAGCCTGAATTCCCTGGGCATACAGGTGCTGGTCCACCGGGAAATGGTCGTACAGCCCGCTCCCCCTGGCCCCCACCGACCACTTGTCGAAGAAGAAGGTGTGGTGGCGGAACTTTCCCGCCAGGCCGGGGGCGCTGGTGACAGGGTAGGCATATCGGGTGATGGTGTTCCAGCAGTCCACCCCCTTGTCCAGCCGGGGGGCGATGGTGTGCAGGTGTTCCAGGAACACCTTGGGCTCGCTGCCGTGGGTGGACCAGGCCAGGCAGTCCCCGTCCTCGATGAGGTCCAGGGCCTCCTGGACGGTGGCCAGCCGGGCCTGGTAGAGGGCCTTGGGGTCCTGGTTGTGGTAGTCTCCCCGGAGGTAATGCTGATGCCAGCGATTCATGCCTTTCCCTCCCCTTCCAGGTCGAGGACCTTCATGTAGTGCAGGCAGGTGAGGACGGTCTCCCCCCGCTGGTTGGTCATGACGCACTGGCCGGTGGTCTTGCGCTTCACCGGGTCCACCTCGGTGATCCAGTAGGTGGCGGTGATGGTATCCCCAAAGAACACCGGCTTGCGGAAGCGGAGCTGGTCATAGCCCATGGCCAGGATGTCCTGTCCGCTGGCCACCCCCGCCATGCCGCTCACGGTGGAGCACAGGCTGAAGGTGAGGCAGCCGTGGACCAGCCGGGTGCCGTAAGGCATGGTCTTGCAGTACTCCTCATTCACATGGGCGGGGAAGAAGTCCCCGATGAGGCCGGCGAAGAGGTAAACATCGCTCTCGGCAAAGGTTTTGGTGAAGGTGAATTTCTTTCCAATGGTGAAACCCAGGGTATCCATGGGGTGTCCTCCTCTCCCCTCCCCTTGCGTGGGAGGATGTTCTGTGGTAGTATAGTACCATCTTTTTCACGGAAACACATCGGACGATCTCCCAATGTTTTGGTCTGATTTCACAAAGGAGGGCCCCGATGCAAGTCACAGAGATCCTCACCGACCACACCCTCATGGCCCTGGACCTCCAGGGGGCGGAGGACTACCCCATCCGTTTCTACCTGGACATCATGGACCAGTTTGACCGGGCGGGCATCCACTGGCACTGGCACCCCGCCCTGGAGTTCAACGTCATCACCAAAGGCACCATGGAGTACTTCGTGGAGAACGAGCACTACACCCTCACCGCCGGCCAGGGCATCGTGAAGAACGCCCACCTCCTCCACATGGCCCAGCCCGCCAGCCACACCCCTGACGCGGCCATGTTCTCCGTCATCATGGACCCGGCCTTCCTGGCCCCGGCGGGGAGCGTCATCTACCGCAAGTACATCGCCCCCCTCTTGGGGAGCCAGGGGCTGGGGAGTTTGGTCCTCCGGCCGGAGGTCCCCTGGCAGCGGGCCATGCTGGAGGGGCTCCGCCAGGCCTATGCCCTAAGCCAGGCGGAGACGGGGGCCTATGAACTGGCCATCCACACCCACATGTGCCAGGTTTGGATGGCCATGGCAGAGCACCAGGAGGAACTCCCCCGGCGGGCCCTCTCCCCCGCCCAGCGGACGGACCAGGTCCGGGCCAAGCAGATGCTGACCTTTCTCCAAACCCACTACCAGGAACGGCTCACCCTGGACCAGGTGGCCCAGGCGGCCAACGTCAGCCGAAACACCTGCCTGGCTTGCTTCCGCCGGGTGCTGGGCCTGTCCCCCATGGAGTACCTGCTGAACCATCGGCTGGAGCAGGCCTGCCACCTGCTGCTGACCACCCACTGGCCGGTGAGCCAGGTGGCGGAGGCCTGCGGCTTCGGCGACGCCAGCTATTTTGGCAAAGCCTTTCGGAAAAAGACCGGCCTCTCCCCCGCCAAGTACCGGGCCCGGCAGCGGCCGAACCCACCATCCCATCCAAAGGAGGCATCCCCCTATGACCCAACCTGACATCCGCCGGCCTGTGGTGGCCGGCGCGGGCACCATGGGCACCACCCTGGCCCGCATCTTCGCCCAGCACGGCTTCGCCGTCACCCTGTGGAACCGGCGCACCCCCTCCCTGGAGCGGGCCCAGACCCGCATCGCCGGGGATTTAGACCGCCTGGCCGCCCAGGGCCTTCTCACCGAGGACCCCGCCGCCATCGCCAGGCGGGTGACCTACACCACCGACTACGCCGCCTTTGACGGGGCGGACTTCGTGGTGGAGAACATCGCCGAGGACCTGGCGGTGAAGCAGGCCTTTTTCCGGGCGATCTCCCCCCGGGTGGCCCCGGAGGCCCTGCTCACCACCAACACCTCCGGCCTGCGGGTCACCGACGTGGCCCAGGGGGTGGAGGATCCCACCCGGTTCTGCGGCATGCACTGGTGGAACCCCCCAGACCTCATGCCCCTGGTGGAGATCACCCGGGGGGACCAGACCAGCCAAGCCGCCGCCCAGGCGGTCCACGCCCTGGCCCTGGCCCTGGGGAAGAAGCCTGTCATCGTCCAGAAGGACATCCTGGGCATCCTCGGCAACCGCCTGCAGTACGCCGTGATGCGGGAGGCCCTCCACATCCTGGCCACCGGCGCCGCCGGTCCGGAGGAGATCGACGCGGCCATGAAGTACGGCCCCGGGTTCCGCTACGCCGTCCTGGGCCCCTTTGAGACCGCCGATCTGGGGGGCGTGGACATCTTCCAGGCGGTGAGCGACTACCTCTTCCCCGACCTCAACAACGACCAGCGCAGCCAGGCCCTCCACGACCTGGTGGACCAGGGCCGCCTGGGGGTGAAGGCCGGGGACGGCTTCTACCGCTACGCCCCCGGCCAGGGGGAGGCCGCCCGCCAGCGGCGGGACGCCCTCTTCCAGCAGCTCTGGGACCTTTTGAAAGACCAGTGAACACGCAGAACGGCGCCCACGGCCATGGCCGTGGGCGCCGTTTTCTTTCGCGCACTGCTTCCGGCCCTCAGGGCCGGATAGACAAAGCGAGCAGGGAGAACACCCTTGGATATGCCAGGGGTGCTCTCCCTGCTTGCTCGTTTTCACGGGTTACTCGCCTCGGACCAGCTTCTGATAGTCCCTCCCCCACTGCTCCATGGAGTCCAGGATGGGGCGCATGGAGTTGCCCAGGTCGCTGAGGGCGTACTCCACCCGGGGCGGCACCTCGGGGTAAACGGTGCGGACGATGACCCCGTCCTCCTCCAAACTGCGCAGGCTGTCGGTGAGGACCTTTTGGCTCACCCCCTGGAGGTCCTTTTTCAGCTCGTTGAACCGCCAGGGGCGCTGGCGGAGGTTGCGGATGATCAGCAGCTTCCATTTGCTGCCGATGAGGGCAACGGTGGTGGCCACCGGACAGGCGGGCATCTCTTCCTTGGTCATCATGGCAGGCTCACCTCCTTTTGCCGTGTTGGCTGCCATGGTGGGTGTGCAATCTTACTCTCATTATACAAGTTCCCCTTTTTCCGTCAAGAGGGCACAAAAAGGTGACTATCTTATAAAAAAGTGCGTACTTTTCAGCGGGATTTTTCTGAGGTATCCTACAGCCATGAACCAGAGAGCCCGGCCGGTTTTCCCCGTTCACGCCAACCAGATTCCATCTGGCCTTTCCAAACCATCCATGCTAACAAGGAGGCATCCCCCATGAAAACCCTGAAGAAAGCAACCGCCCTGTTCCTCTCCCTCACCGTGGCCGCCGGCGTCCTGGCCGGCTGCGGCAGCACCACCGACCAGGAGGCGGACACCGCCACCCCAGAGACCTCCACCACCACCCCCGCCCAGGACACCCAGACGGCGGAGAGCAACGTGGACAAAGCCCTGGCCCTCATCAACACCTTTGCCACCGGCGACACGGAGACCGCCGCCCAGCTCCTGGACGAGAACTACATCCAACACAACTTGGCCTACGGCACCGGGGAGGATGCCTTCCTGGCCTCAGTAGAGGGCCTGGCCGCCGCTGACGCAGAGACCACCGTAGAGAACATCCGGGCCTTTGAAGATGGCGACTACGTCTTCCTCCAGAACGTCTACAACTTCGCCGGCGCCGGGGAACAGGTAGCCTTCGACATCTTCCGCTTCGACGAGGACGGCGAAATTGCCGAGCACTGGGACAACCTGGCCGCCCTGGCCACTGACCCCAACCCCTCCGGCCACACCCAGATCGACGGCACCACCGAGGTCACCGACCTGGACCAGACCGAGGCCAACCGCACCCTGGTGGAGAACTTCCTCTACGATGTGATGCAGGGCAACAACCCCGACAAGACCGCCGACTACTTCGACGGGGACACCTATATCCAGCACAACACCGCCATCGCCGACGGCGTCTCCGGCCTGAACGAGGCTCTGGCCGCCCTGGCCCAGCAGGGGATCCAGATGATCTATGACGAGACCCACATGGTCCTGGCCCAGGGTAATTTCGTCCTGGCGGTGAGTGAGGGCACCTACGGCGGGGAACCCACCAGCTACTATGACCTGTGGCGGGTGGAAAACGATAAGATTACCGAGCACTGGGACGTGATGGAGACCATCGCCGACCAGTCCACCTGGCAGAATGACAACGGTAAGTTCTGAGCCCCCCAGTTACCAAAAGGTGACTAAGATATAAAAAAGTGCGTACTTCCCACAGCGGGCAAAACCCGCTATCCTAAAAACAGCAGGGCGGCCTGCCTGCCGCCACCATCCCTTTGACCCAAATATTTTAAGGAGGAATTTCATCATGGGACTGAAGAATCTGTTTGCCTGGGGCCACAAGGCCCAGAACACCGCCCCTTCCAGCGGCACCGCCTGCGGCGCCGGGGATAAGCCGGAGAAGCCCTCCGCCTGCGGTTCCGCTTGCGGCGCCGGCGATCCCAAGCCCTCCGCCTGTGGCTCTGCCTGCGGCGCTGGCGACCCCAAGCCCTCCGCCTGTGGTTCTGCCTGCGGCGCTGGCGACAAGAAGTAATCTGCGGCGTGCCCCCGACTGGGGGCGCGCCTCCCAAGGGGCGGCCTTGGCTGTCCGACCTTTGGGAGACGCGCCGGTTCCAGGCCCCACGCCGCCACCATCTACCACCCAACAAAGGAGCGAATCCCATGGAATACTTTGCTTTTCAATGGCACATCACCGAGGCCTGCGACCAACGGTGCAAGCACTGCTACATCTACGCCCTGGGCAGCCACGCCAAGTTCCAGGCAATGGCCCTGGAGGACATGGTCCAGGTCATCGAAAACTGCCAGGCCTTCTGCCGCAGGGCCGGCCGCCTGCCCTACTTCTACCTCACCGGCGGGGACCCCATCCTCCATCCCCAGTTCTGGCAGCTGGCCGGGCTGCTGAAGGCGCGGGGCCTTCCCTTCGCCATCCTGGGCAACCCCTTCCACCTCACCGATGACGTGTGCCAAAAACTCCGGGACCACGGCTGCCGGAAGTACCAACTCTCCCTGGACGGCCTCCGGGAGACCCACGACCGCATCCGCCGCCCCGGCTCCTACGACGAGACCCTGGCGGCCATCCCCCTGCTGCAGCGGGCGGGCATCCACGTGGCCCTGATGGCCACCGTGTCCAAGTGGAACGTCCAGGAGATCCCCGCCCTGGTGGACGTGGCGGTGGAGCACCAGGCGGACATCTTCGCCTTTGCCCGGTACTGCCCCTCCCAGGCCGACCGGGACACCACCTGCTCTCCCCTGGAATACCGGGCCCTGCTGGAAGCCTGCTGGGAGAAGTTCCAGGCCTACGAGGCCGCCGGGTGCCCAACCACCTTCTCCCGAAAGGACCACCTGTGGACCCTCTTCCTCTACGAGAAGGGCCTGTTTCCCATCGACGAGACCTTGGACCCGGACACCATCTACGACGGGTGCAACTGCGGCAACTGCCATATGACCATCCTCTCCGACGGGGCGGTGTACGCCTGCCGCCGGATGGAGAGCAAGGTGGGCAACGCCCTCACCGACGACCTCTACGACCTTTTCACCGGCCCGGCCTACGAGGCCTACCGCCAATACGACCAGTTTGAAAAGTGCGCCAAGTGTGAGCTGCTGCGGTTCTGCCGGGGCTGCCCGGCGGTGGCCGCCGGTTACCACGGCAGCCCCTATGCCCCAGACCCCCAGTGCTGGAAGGAGGTTCTTTGAGATGCAACCCGTGATGGAAACCATCCTCCACCGCCGGTCCATCCGGCGGTTTGCCCCGGAACAGATCCGGGAGGAGACCTTGGCGCAGATCCTCCAGGCCGGCCTCTATGCCCCCAGCGCCGGGGGGCGGCAGGGGGGCCTCTTCGCCGTGTGCCAGGACCGGGCCGTGAACACCCGCCTGGGCAAGATCAAACGGGCCAACGCCAAGCCTCGGATGGCCAAAAACGGCAACTACGTCTCCCGGGAGCAGCCCAGCATTGCCGATGACCCCCACCTCACCGACGCCTTCTACGGCGCCCCCACCGTGGTGACCTGCTTTGCCCCCAAGGGCTTCCTCTTCGCCGCCGAGGACTGCGCCATGGCCGCGGAGAACCTGATGCTGGCGGCGGACGCCCTGGGGGTGGGGTCCTGCTACATCGGCCAGGGGTGGGCCGCTTTCGCGGACCCCTATGGCCAGGAGATTTTGGCCCAGTGGGCCATCCCCGGGGACCATTATGCCGTCTGCCAGGTCCTGCTGGGGTATCCCCGGCCGGGAGACCCCCACCCCACCCCCAAGCCCCGGAAATCTGGCCGGGTGCTGCGGGTTTGACCCCCCACATCCCTGGATACCCAAAGGAGGAATCGCCATGGACGCAGCCACCTGTCTGAAAAAATTGGAATACGTGGGGGTGCTGGCCTTTGCCACCGTGGGCCGGGACGGCAGCCCCCAGGTGCGCAACATCAGCGCCATCCACTACGAACCCGACGCCCTCTATTTCTTCACCGCCCGGGGAAAGGACTTCTGCCAGGAACTGCTGGCCGACAGCCGGGTGCAAATCCTGGGCTACACGAAGTATAAGGAGATGATCCGTTTGTCCGCCCGGGCCGTCCCCCTGCCGGAAGAGGAGCAGGCCCCGTGGATCCACCGCATCTTTGCCGAGCAGCCCTATTTGGCCAATGTCTACCCCCGGAACACCCGGGAGATCGGCCTGGTCTTTGCCATCCGGGCTGGGGAGATCCAGTACTTCCACCTGGGGGTCAGCCCCATCTTCCGGGCCACCTATGCCTTTGGGGGCAGCCCCATCCACCCCAAGGGGTATGAGATCACAGAGGACTGCATTGCCTGCGGCCTGTGCCTGGCCCCCTGCCCCCAGGGCTGCATCCAGCCGGGGGAGCCCTATGTGATCCAGCAGGAACACTGCCTCCACTGCGGCAGCTGCCTGGAGCACTGCCCGGCAAGGGCGGTCCGCCCCCGGACCGCCGCCACACAAGACTAAAGGAAAGGGGAGAACCTCCCGATGAACCCACTGTTTTCCCGCCTGCGCACCCAGGCCTCCCCCGCCCCGGTTCGCCGCCTGGCCCGGCTCCTGGACCAGGCCGACGCCGTGGTGGTGGGGGCGGGGTCCGGGCTGTCCACCTCCGCCGGGTTTGTCTACGGCGGAGAACGCTTCCAGCGGTACTTCTCCGACTTCGGGGCCAAGTACGGCTTTCAGGATATGTACACCGGGGGCTTTTTCCCCTTCCCCACCCTGGAGGAACATTGGGCCTACTGGAGCCGGATGGTGTGGGTCAACCGCTACCAGGATGCCCCCAAGCCGGTGTACCAGACCCTGCGGGATCTGCTGGTAGACAAGGACCACTTCATCCTCACCACCAACGTGGACCACTGCTTCCAAAAGGCGGGGTTTGACAAGAAGCGCCTGTTCTACACCCAGGGGGACTACGGCCTCTTTCAGTGCTCCGTCCCCTGCTGCCAGGAGACTTGGGACAACCGCGACGCCATCCAGGCCATGCTCACCCAACAGAAGGACCGGGCCATTCCCACGGACCTTCTCCCCCGCTGCCCCCGGTGCGGCCGGCCCCTGACCATGAACCTCCGTTCGGACGACACCTTCGTCCAGGACGAGGGGTGGTACCAGGCGGCGGACCGGTATGCCGCCTTCCTCCGCCGACACGAGCGGGGCCGGGTACTCTACCTGGAGCTGGGGGTGGGGTACAACACCCCGGGGATCATCAAGTACCCCTTCTGGCAGCGGACCCTGCAAAATCCCCAGGCTACCTACGTCTGCCTCAACGAGGGGCAGGCTGCCGCCCCCCAGGCCATCGCCGGCCAGTCCCTCTGCCTGGACGGCGACATCGGGGAAATCCTGACTGCTGTCCAAGCCATCCCCCGCCGGAAAGAGGCGTGAGCCTTTGGTCCGAAGCACCGGCTTCCCCTTCGCCCCCTACTTGCCAGGTGGTTCTAAAATCCGCCCCAAAAGGCAACCACGCCGCCATGGCATTCCCCCGTCTCCTGTGGTATCCTGGAGGCAGAACCACCAAGGAGGCATCCACATGGAGATTGGAAGCATCATCCGCAGCCGCCGGGCTGCCCGGGGGTTCACCCAGGAGCAGGTGGCCCAGGCGCTGGGGGTCACCGCCACGGCAGTGAGCAAGTGGGAGCGGAACGCCTCCCTGCCGGAGATCACCCTGCTGCCCGCCCTGGCCCGGCTGCTGGGGACGGACCTGAACGACCTGCTGGCCTTCCAGCAGGAGATGACCCGGGAGGAGGTGTCCGCCTTTCTGGATACCCTCCACCGCACCGCCGGAGAGGGGGGCCTGGCCGCTGCCTTCGCCTTGGCAAAGGAGCAGCGGAAGCAGTTCCCCCGGTGCGGCCTGTTGGCGCTGAACACCGCCTTGACCCTGGAGGGTCTGGCCGCCCTCGCCGGAGTGCCCCTGGACACAGAGGACGCCCAGTGGGTCCGCGCCCTCTACCGCCAAGCCGCGGAGAGTGCGGACAGCGCCGTGGCCGCCCAGGCCCGGGCCATGCTCTTTTCCCAGGCTCTAGAGGCAGGGGCGGTGGACCAGGCGGAGGAATGGCTCCAAAACCTCCCGCCTCAGCCCCTGTATGACAAGTCCAGCATGCAGGCCCGCTTGGCCCTGGCCCGGAAGGACTGGGCCAAGGCGGGAGAGCAGTGGGAGGGAAACCTCCTGCATCAGATCGGCCAGGTGCAAAGTACCCTCCTCTCCCTCATGGACCTGGCGGCCCAGGAGGGGCGGCGGGAGGACATCGCCCCCTTGGCCGACGCCGCCTGCACCCTCACCCACTGCTTCGGCCTGTGGCCCTATGAGACCTGGTCGGTGCGCCTGCAGCAGGCCCTTCTCACGGAAGACGTGGAGGGCGGCCTCACCGCCCTGGAAGGGCTGCTGGACACCTTGGACCGGCCCTGGGTACTAGGGCCGCTCTTCCGCCGGTTGGGCCGGCGGGAGACGGCTTCCCTCACCGCCCAACTCCGCCCGGCCATCCTCCGGGAACTCACCGACCCGGACAATTCCACCTATGACCTGCTCCGGGACTCCCCTCGGTTTCGGGCGTTGGTGGAGAAGGCCGACCCCTGCTAAGGCATTACACTTTATAGAAAAGGAGCCTCACAAAAAAACAGGTAGATACGCATCCCTCCTAATTTAGGATGTGTGTCTACCTGTTTCTATGTTTCTTCTAGTTTTTGTGCAGGCTGTTTCAATCTCCGGCTTCCTCTAGCTGCTTGAGCGCTATGCCATCCCTATTCTTCCAGGAGAGAAGGCCGTTTACTGAGGCACCGCTGACAAAAGCTGCAGCCGCGGAAGGGCTGGGAAACAGCAAATCCTCCCTCAGTATTCCGTCCTTTATTTCGTCAGCATAGACTTGCCGATCTTTGATGGCACGCTGTGGACAGCTGGGATTTTCCGTGAGGCGAATCGTGCTCCCCCGGAAAACAACAAACCCATCACTGGTCCGTTTCCCCGTCGCCTTCGCCGTCCCCCAGGAAAAATAAAGAATCTGCTCTTCGCGCTCGCCATCCTCTAAAGCATCGGGAGGATAAGCCGGAGAAACGAGGGGCTCAAATATCTTATATCCAAGCGCCCCCATGACGATCTTAGCATAGTCGATAAACTCTTCCAGTTCACTTTCCGTTTCTTCCGTAATGTTTCCCGGGTTAGGATCATTGCCGTTCTTCACAACATAGCGCCCGACTTGTACAGCCATATTATAGAAACGGTTCTCCAGATAACTGATCTCTGTCGGTCCAAAGGAGTTGTTGCTTGTGGTAAACATCACAGCTTCTGTCCAATATTCTATGGATGGGTGTGCTTCCCGAATACGGAGAAGCAACCCTTCCCCGTTTTTCCGGCTCCCTGCCTGCCCTACATAGACTATGGCACGGTCCTCATCATCAGTCCCAAACAGGAAATATACGCCGCTTTGTTTTAATACGTCCATCTCGGTACACCGGCGCAGTTCTGTCCTAGGGATTTTATAAGCGATCCCGGTCCAGTTCGCGATGGAGCATTTGATCCTCCCAGTCGGCTCTCCGTCCATCAAGAACAGCCGAAGGGTTTTCCCCCTTCCCATGCCGTCTCTCTCACTGCATCAGCAGATACAGCACCGCCTTCTGGGCGTGGAGGCGGTTTTCCGCCTCGTCGAAGATCTCGTCGGCGTGGGCCTCAAAGACCTCGGCGGTGATCTCCTCCCCCCGGTGGGCGGGGAGGCAGTGCTGCACCATGGCCTCGGGGTGGGCCACGGCCATCACGGCGTCGTTGATCTGGTACCCCTCAAACACCAGCTTCCGCTGGTTGAACTCCCCCTCCTGGCCCATGGAGGCCCACACGTCGGTGTAAAGGACGTCGGCATCCTGGGCGGCAGCCAGAATGTCCGGGGTGCACTGGAACATGCCGGGGTACTCCTGGGCAAAGGCCAGCACCTGGGGATCGGGCTGGTAGTCTGCGGGGCAGGCGATGGACACCTTCATACCGCACTTCAGGCCGCCCACAATAAGGGAGTTGGCCATGTTGTTGCCGTCACCCACATAGCACAGCTTCAGCCCTTCCAGCTTACCCTTGTGCTCCCGGATGGTCATCAGGTCGGCCAGCACCTGGCAGGGGTGGCAGAAATCGGTGAGGCCGTTGATCACGGGGATGGAGGCATACTTGGCCAGGGTCTCCACCTCCTCCTGGGCGAAGGTGCGGATCATAATGCCGTCACAGAACCGGGAGAGCACCCGGGCCGTGTCCTGCACCGGCTCGTTCCGGCCGATCTGGCTGTCCTTGTCGGAGAGGTAGATGGCGTTGCCCCCCAGCTGGTAGATGCCCGTCTCAAAGGACACCCGGGTCCGGGTGGAGCTCTTCTCAAAAATCATGGCCAGGGTCTTTCCCTCCAGGAAGGGATGGGGAATGCCCGCCTTTTTCATGGCTTTCAGCCGGTCGGCCGTGTCCAGGATCTCCAGGATGTCTTCGCTGGTGAGGTCCAGCAGTTTCAGCAGGTCTTTCTTCATGGATGCATTCTCCTTTTTCTCTTAGTCCATGAGGGTCTGTTTTAGAATGGCCAGGCCCTGGTCCATCTCGTCCTTGGTGATCACCAGGGGGGGCAGCAAACGCAGCCGGTCCCCGGCGGTGAGGCACAGCAGGCCGTGGTCCATCAGCAGGGAGGCCACCTCCTTGTTGGTGCGTCCGCCGGTGATGTCGATGCCCAGCATCAGGCCCATACCCACCACCTGGCCCAGGTAGGGGGAGCCGATGGCCTCAATGCCTGCCCGGAGGTAGGCGCCCTTCTCCTTCACCCCGTCCAGGAAGGTCTGGTCCAAGGTTTCCAGTACCGCCATGCCTGCGGCGGTGGAGACGGGGTTGGCCCCGAAGGTGGAACCGTGGGTACCGGGGGTGAGGACGGTAGAACACTTCTCATTGGTCAGGATGCCCCCCAGGGGGAGCCCCCCGGCGATCCCCTTGGCAAAGGAGACCACGTCGGGCTGGATGCCAAACTGCTGGAAGGCGAAGAGGGTGCCGGTGCGGCCGATGCCGGTCTGGACCTCGTCCACCAGCAGGAGCCAGTCCTTCTCCCGGCACAGGGCAGCAATGGCCTGGACCTCCTTGGGGTCCAGGGGCCGCACGCCCCCCTCCCCTTGGATGAGCTCCAGCATGACGCCGCACACATCCTCCCCGCCCTGGGCCTGGACGCTTTCCAGGGTGGGGTCTGCGTACCGGAAGGCCTCGTTAAAGGGGAAGAAGTAGTTGTGGTAACTGTCCTGCCCTGTGGCGGTGAGGGTGGTGATGGTCCGGCCGTGGAAGGAGTGGTTCAGGGTGATGACGGTGCTGCGGCCTTTGCCGTACTTGTCAAAGCTATACTTCCGGGCCACCTTGATCATGGCCTCGTTGGCCTCGGCCCCGGAGTTGCCGAAGAACACCTTGGACAGGCCGGAGCGGGTGCACAGCTCCCGAGCCAGCAGGGGGCCGGGCTGGGTGTAGAACAGGTTGGAGATGTGTCCCAGCTTTCCAATCTGGGCTGTGATGGCGGCCATCCACTTCTCGTTGCCGTAGCCCAGGGCGTTCACCCCGATGCCGCTGGTGAAGTCGATGTACTTCCGCCCCGACAGGCTGTACAGGGTGGCCCCCTCCCCGTGGTCAATGTCCACCGGGAAGCGCCCATAGGTGTGCATGATGTAGGCGTCGTCCAACGCCTTCAGTTCCTCAAAAGTCATGGGATTCACTCTCCTTCGTTTTTCATTTTTTCTCGCGGGCAGCGTCGCAGACTTCCGGCCCTCGCAAGGGCCGGAACCCATTGCAATCCATTTTTTGACCGGCTCCGCCGGCCAAAAAATTCTTCTCATCCCGAGAGTGCCTGGCAAAGCCAGGCGCGGGTCGGGATGCCATCCCCCAAATTTCAGAGCCCAGCGAAGCGGGTCTGAAATTTCCTATCTTACTCCCACAGCATCGTCCCAATTCCCTTATGGGACAGCATCTCTGTCAGGATGGAGTGGGGGATCCGCCCGTCCAGGATGTGGGCCCGGTGGACGCCATGTTCCAGGGCGTCCACGCAGCACTGGATCTTGGGGATCATGCCCCCGCCGATGATGCCGCTGGACAGCAGGGCGGGCACCTCTTCCCGGCGGATCTGGTGGATCAGCGTACTGTCGTCCTTGGGGTCCCGGAGGACGCCCCGGACGTCGGTGAGGAGGATGAGCTTTTCCGCCCCCAGGGAGATGGCCAGCTCCGCCGCTGCGGTGTCGGCGTTGATGTTGTAGGCGGTGTCATTGTCGATGCCCAGGGCCACGGTGGAGACCACGGGGATGTACCCGCAGGCCAGCACGTCGTTGACCACCTGAGGCTCCACCTTCACGATCTTGCCCACCAGGCCGTACTTCTCGTCCAGCTTCTTGGCCTGGAAGAGGGCCCCGTCCAGGCCGCACAGGCCGATGGCCTTGCCCCCCAGGTTGTTGATGATGGACACCAGGTGCTTGTTCACCTTCCCGCAGAGGACCTGCTGGACGATGTCCATGGTCTCCTCATCGGTGTACCGCAGGCCGTCCACGAACCGGGACTGCTTGCCCACCTTTTCCAGCATGTGGCCGATCTCCGGCCCGCCGCCGTGGACCATCACCACCCGGACGCCCACCAGGTTGAGCAGGATGATGTCGCTGATCACCGCGCTGCGCAGTTCCTGGGAGATCATGGCGTTGCCGCCGTACTTGATGACGATGGTCTTGCCGTACCACTTTTGAATGTAGGGCAGGGCCTCCACCAGGACGGTGGAGCGCTCCATATAATTGTTCATGTCCATGGGTGGGTGCCTCCCGGTCTCAGCTGCGGTAGTCGCCGTTGATTTTCACGTAGTCGTAGGTGAGGTCGCAGCCCCAGCAGGAGCAGCTGGCCTGGCCTGCGGTGAGGGTGACCAGGATGGTCACCTCGTCCTGACCCAGAACTTCCTTGGCCAGGTCCTCGTCAAAGGGGACGCCTTGGCCCCCGGCACACACCTGGAGAGTGCCCCCCTTGGACTGGAAGGACACCGCCACGTCCTTGGGGTCAAATTCCGCCCCGGAATAGCCGATGGCGCACAGCACTCTCCCCCAGTTGGCGTCGGTGCCGAACATGGCGCACTTCACCAAGGGGGAACGGACCACGGCCTTGGCCATCTGTTCCGCCTGCTCCTCGGTTTCCGCCCCCTGGACGGTGCAGGTCACCAGGCGGCCGGCGCCCTCGCCGTCGCTGGCGATCATTTTGGCCTCGTACTCACAGACGTGGCGGAGGGCGGCAAAGAAGGTGTCATAGTCCGCCCCGGGGCCGGTGATGGGGGTGTTCCCCGCCAGGCCGTTGGCCAGGACCACGCAGGTGTCGTTGGTGGAGGTGTCCCCGTCTACGGTGATGCGGTTGAAAGTCTTGGTGACCACCTGGCGGAGCATGTCCTGGAGGACGGCCCCGTCAATGGCGCAGTCGGTGGTGATGCCGCAGAGCATGGTGCCCATGTTGGGGTGGATCATGCCGGACCCCTTGGCGATGGCCCCGATGGTGACGGTCTTGCCCCCCAGCTCCACGGTGACGGCGATCTCCTTCACCTTCAGGTCGGTGGTGAGGATGGCGTGGGCCGCGTCCAGGGAGGCCTGGGGGGTGTCCGCCAGGGAGGCCACCAGGGTGGGGACCCCCTGCTCAATGGCCTGGATGTTCAGCTCCACCCCGATGATGCCGGTGGAGCAGACGGCGAAGTCCTGGGGCTGCAGGCCGGTGGCGGCGGCAGCGGCCTGGGCCATCCGCTGGGCATTCTCCATGCCCTTGGGGGCGCAGGCGTTGGCGTTGCCGCTGTCGAAGATGATCCCCTGGGCCTTGTGGTCAGCCAGGTGCTCCCGGGTGAGGATCACGGGATCGGCCTTCACCACGTTGCGGGTGAAGGTCCCTGCCGCAGCGCAGGGGACGGCGGAGAGGATCATGGCCAGATCCTTCTTCTCCGGCTGGGGGGTGGTGAAGTTATCTTTAATGCCGCAGTGGATGCCTGCGGCCTGGAACCCCTTGGGGGCGGTGACGCCGCCAGAGATGATATGCATGGAAAAAACCTCCTTGTTGCCGGCCCTGGGGGCCGGGTGTCGTTTGGTATATTCGGGGCCGCTGCCGGATCGGCAGGGGGCGCTTCTGGACCGGCGCAGGTTAGCACCTGCAACGTGGGTTCCCGCCCGATCCCGGGCGGGGGATCCAGGCTTTCTCTAGAGAAAGCCCGGACG
>OLFX01000166.1_pt1 | contig 115705 bp, 91 predicted proteins | sample 1605091 | NCBI WGS metagenome assembly OLFX01 (sample SAMEA3888906, study PRJEB22519) | human gut metagenome | biome: human gut; feature: human-associated habitat; material: faeces | place: Denmark | collected 2012 | reverse complement strand
GTAGAGCACTCGGCTGTTAACCGAGTTGTTGTAGGTTCGAGCCCTACTCGGGGAGCTGATGAAAAGTTCTCAGATGAAGGTCTGAGGACTTTTTTTAATAAAACGAACGTACCTTAGAAAGGAAAAAAGATGAAAGAACGCGAAAAATTTGGAAGTCGCTTAGGATTTATCTTAGTATCGGCAGGGTGTGCGGTAGGACTTGGCAATGTATGGAAGTTCCCTTATATTTGTGGAGAATATGGAGGGGCCGCATTCATTTTAATATACTTAGTATTTTTGGTGATTTTGGGACTGCCGATTCTGCTTTGCGAATTTGCGGTTGGACGTGCCAGCCAGAAAAGTATGGCACAGGCTTATGAGAAACTGGAGCAGAAGGGGAGTCGCTTTCATCATATGAAATGGCTGAGTATTGTTGGCTTTTATATGCTGATGATGTTCTATACGATGGTGGCAGGATGGATTTTGTATTATGCCTACCGTTCTCTGACCGGACAGCTTCATGGTCTGGATAGCAGTGCTATTCAAAATGCATTTGATACCATGCAGTCTTCGCCACAGACGATGATGTTTTGGAATGTTCTTGCTATTCTTGTATCCTTTTTTGTCTGTGCGCTTGGTTTGCAGAATGGTATTGAAAAAATAACAAAAGTGATGATGAGTGTGTTGATTATCATTATGATAATCCTTGCCATTCATTCGCTGCTGTCTCCGGGAGCGATGAAAGGTGTTGCCTTTTATTTGATACCTGATTTTTCGTCCGTAGCGGAAAATGGCATTGGAAATACGATTTTTGCTGCGATGTCGCATGCATTTTTTACCCTTAGTGTCGGCATGGGTAATATGGAAATTTTCGGTAGTTATCTGGGAAAAGAGCGTGGCTTATTGGGCGAAGGAACCCGGATTATGTGTGTCGATACCTTTGTTGCTTTGATGGCAGGATTCATTATTATCCCGGCATGTTTTTCGTTTGGTGTAGAACCGGGGGCCGGTCCGTCGCTTCTGTTTTTGACGCTGCCGAATGTATTTAGTAATATGCCGGGAGGCAGTATATGGGCAGGAATGTTTTTTGTATTTATGGCATTTGCGGCGTTGTCAACGGTAATTGCTGTATTTGAAAGTATTATTTCCTATTATATGGATACGTTGGGATGGAGCCGGAAAAAGACTGTTTTAGTAAATATACCGCTTATGACAGTACTTAGTACGCCGGCAGTTCTTGGCTATAATATATGGAAATGGTTTCAGCCGATGGGGGCTGGCTCAAGTATTATGGACTTAGAGGATTTCCTTGTATCTTATAACATTCTGCCATTGGGTGGTTTGGTATTTGTGCTGTTTTGTACAAGAAAAAATGGATGGGGATGGCATGCATTCTGCGATGAAGTGAATCAGGGAGAAGGAAAGAAATTTCCGCTCTGGCTGCGTGGGTATATGACATATGTACTGCCATTGATTATCGTTGTTATTTATTTGAAGGGATATTATGATACATTTGTGGGGATGGGAATAAAAACACTTGTGTTATGGATGGCATTTGCTTTACTTTTGCTGGCTGGTATTTTTTTGGTGGCATTTCATAAATCAAAAGTGCAAAAAAAATAAAAAAATGGAAAATTGCAACATTTTCTGCTATAATATCGTTATATAAGTAGAATAAAAAAGGATAGGAGAAAATGTTATGAAAAAAATTTGTTTTGCAGCAGCCCTGCTGCTTCTGATGTTTTGCTTTTCGGTTTTTCCGGCAAGTGCAAAAGAGTATCAGGAAAATGGGTATGAGTACAGTTTATATGGAAAGGAAGCTGTGATTGAAAAGGTGCCGAATGTTAAAGGGCATATTCAGGTGCCGGAAAAACTTGGTGGTTTTAAAGTCACAGAGATTGCGGGATTTGCATTTAGCAAAAATATTTGTGAGTCCATTTCGATACCGGATTCAGTGACTGTTATTGAGGGACAGGCATTTCATAAGTGCCGTAATTTGAAAAAGATTAAACTCCCGGCAAAACTTAGCAAGATAAGTTATTATATGTTCCAGGATTGTGTGTCACTACAGGAAGTTACGCTTGGTAAATCCGTAAAAAAGATACAGACAGGTGCATTTTATAATTGTGTAAAATTGCAAAAGATAAATTTGCCGGTTTCTCTTAAGAAGATTCAAAGTAATGCCTTTTACAAATGTTTTAAACTTACAAATGTAAAATTTGGAAACAAGCTTACTTCAATTGGAAGCAGAGCCTTTTATAAAAATTATGAGCTGAAAAAGATTACGATTCCTTCAAGCGTAACAAAAGTTCACGAAAATGCATTTGAAAAATGTGATTCGCTGGCAAGCGTAATCTTTAAAGGGAAAAAGACAAAGCTTGGAAAAGGTGTTTTTGTGGATTGTACCGGTTTAAAAAAGGTAAAACTGCCGGCAAAAATGAAGTATATTCCGGAAAAAACATTTTATGGATGCACAAATCTTAAAAGTGTGGTACTTCCAAAACCGGTATCTTTTATTAAAGCAAAATCTTTTGCAGGATGTGAGAGTCTGAAAAAAATTCATCTTACCAATAAGGTCTATGCGATTGGAGATGGGGCTTTTAAATATAGTGGTCTGAAAAGTATTCATTTGAATAAGAAAGTGCAGTTTATTGGAAACAGTGCTTTTGCAGGTACTAACATAAAAAATCTTCAGATGGGTGAGAATGTCCTTTATATTGGAAATAAAGTATTTGCAAGCTGTACTTCCTTAAAGACGATTTATATTCCGGCAAATGTAAAGGGAATCAATGCGAATGCGTTTAATGACTGCTCCAGTCTGCGGGAAATCCGTGTGGCGGCAGGCAACAAAAATTATTGTGCAAAAGATGGTGTTTTGTATAATAAGAGCATGACGAAACTAATCCAGTATCCGTTACATAAGACCAATCGTTCATTCCATGTACCATCAAGCGTAAGAACGATTCGATCGAATTCCTTCAATGATAATAATTACCTTAGAAATCTTACGATTTCGGCTGGTGCGATTGGCAATTATGCATTTCAGGGAATGACAAAACTACGTACAGTGCGGATTACGCAGGAAACCAAAAAAATTGGAAAAGAGGCTTTTTTGGGATGTAGGAGATTGTCCCGGATTGATATTGCGGATTCCGTGAAAACAATTGGTGACTATGCATTTTCTGAGACAAATATCAGGGTGGCATACATTCCTTCCGGACTGGTGAAAATGAACGCAAATGCATTTAGCCGATGCGATAAACTATCAGCGTTTACCGGAGGCGGAGGTAGATTTACGGTAAAAGATGGTGTGCTTTATAATGGTCCGATGACGAGATTAATGAAGTATCCACCGAAGAAGAATACAAAATCATTTACGGTGCCTCGTAGTGTAAAATATGTTTCTTCGGAAGCCTTTGACCGTGTAAGTCATTTGACAAAACTGTATTTTGAAAAAGGAATTAAATCGCTTCCTTACAATTGCATATACAAGGTAAAGAACTTAAAATCGATTGTATTTGCGAGCGGAACCAAATTGAAAAATGGGGAATATGCCGTTGGTGACTGCCCGAAATTAGCAGTGATCGTAGGACCAAGCAGTTATCCGATTCGTCGGATGGCATACTATGCATCGGCAACTTTAATTACTTTATAAAAAAAATTATTTGAAATAACGAAAACGCTTGCAATCTGAATACCATTGTGCTATTATATTAGATGTTGACGCGTTAAGTCGTGTTTGACATCTAATATATACGGCCCCTTGGTCAAGCGGTTAAGACATCGCCCTTTCACGGCGGTAACACGGGTTCGATTCCCGTAGGGGTCACTTTGTATTCCTTGAGGATATGCGGACCTTTAGCTCAGTTGGTTAGAGCATCCGGCTCATAACCGGACGGTCCGGGGTTCGAGTCCCCGAGGGTCCATTGATATGGCCTAGTGGCTCAGTTGGTTAGAGCGCCGCCCTGTCACGGCGGAGGTCGTGGGTTCGAGTCCCATCTGGGTCGTTTCAGCAGACCATGTCTGTTGGATGAAATACTTATTATGCTGGTGTGGCGGAACTGGCAGACGCCCAGGACTTAAAATCCTGTGGGTGGTGACACCCGTACCGGTTCGATTCCGGTTACCAGCATTCAAAAAAGAGAATTACCAATTGTGGTAGTTCTCTTTTTTTTCGGAAAAGCATACAATAGATGAGAATGAGGAATATTGGAGAGAGGACGGATATGTCAATTTACCTTGTCAAAGAAGAAGATACGATTGATAAAATAGCAGGTTTGTATGATGTTTCAGTAGAAGAAATAGCCTACATCAATCAGATTCCGTATCCGTATCGTTTGGCGGTTGGAGAAGCACTTCTGATTCCGGATGGTGTGTCCTCTGGAGTAAAAATGACGGCGTCGGCAAATGGCTATGCCTATCCGTATATCAGTCCATGGGTATTGCGCCAGACACTTCCCTATATGAGCGGACTGCTCGTATTTTCTTATGGTTTTACGGAGGAGGGAGAATTGATTCAACCGGTGCCATCCGATGATACGATGCGCCGGATGGCGGAGGAATATGGGAGAAATGCATATTTGACTTTGACGCCGCTTGGTCCGGATGGAAAATTCAGTAACAGCCGAATTCATGCGGTACTTACGAGCGAAGAGAGCACGGAGCGGCTGCTAAGCGAACTGCAAAGAGAAGTCAGGGAGAAGAATTTCCGTGGTGTCGATGTTGATTTTGAGTATATTTTGAAAGAGGATAGGGATTTATTCACGGCGTTTGTAAGAGAACTGCGGGTGCGTATGAATGAAGAAGGGTATCTCGTGAGTGTGGCGTTAGCACCAAAAACATCGGCAGAGCAGCCGGGGCTTTTATATGAGGGAAAAGATTATGGAGGACTTGGTGAGGCGGCAAATCAGGTGCTTCTTATGACATATGAGTGGGGCTACAAATATGGTCCGCCAATGGCTGTTGCACCGCTTAATAAGGTAAGGCAGGTTGTGGAGTATGCACTGACAGAAATTCCATCGGAAAAAATATTATTGGGGGTGCCAAATTACGGATATGACTGGATTCTTCCTTTTATGAGAGGGGAGAGTCAGGCAGTCACGATTGGACATGTGGAGGCAGTACAGATTGCAATTAATAACAGTGCTGTAATTGAATTTGACGAGACGGCGCAGTCGCCGTATTTTACCTATGAAAAAGACAATGTACGGCATGAAGTATGGTTTGAGGATGTGAGAAGTTTATCCGCAAAATATAGTTTGATTAAGGAATATAATCTGCGTGGCATGGCGGTATGGCAGATTATGCGTTTGTTCCGTGCAATGTGGATATTGTTTGATGATTTTTTTGAAAAAAGAGAATAAAAATGCAACTTTTCTGTCATGGAAATCGTTTTATTATTAGAATGAAAAACAAAGGAGGAATGGCTATGAGTAAAAAAATAATTGGTTCGGTGATGATGGGTGCTTTGGCGTTATCGCTGATTACTCCGGCAGTACCGGCAGCCCCTGTGGACGCAGCTGGTAAGGTGACTTACAAAGTGAAAGGAACAACGCTTACAATAAGTGGAAAAGGTGAGATGCCAAAGAGCATGGTGTTTGGCAAGAAGTCAAAAACGAAAAATATTAAGAAGGTTGTGATAAAAAAAGGTGTCACTACCATTTCTAAGAATGCCTTTAAAAACTGTAAAAAGTTAAAAAAGGTACAACTTCCATCGACACTGAAAAAGATTTCAGGGTATGCCTTTTACAATACAGCGCTTACAAATGTCACAATTCCAAACAGCGTTAAGTATATTGGAAATTATTCTTTTTATAAATGTAAAAAATTGAAGAAGGTATCAACACCGGCTGATTTATATGCTTATAACCGGGTGGATGAGAAAGGTGTGATCAATGATACGCCATTAGAGCAGCTGACGTTTACATCTGCCATTAAATCACTGAATGATATCAGTTTGAATCAGTTTGATACGAGGGCTTATGTAGTAAATAAGAACGATAAGAATTTTAGCTCATATAAAGGTGCTATTTATAACAAAAAAGGTGACACTTTGATGTACCTTGCTCTTTATGCGAAGCAGGCGGAGGTAAAGCCTTCCTGCGAGAGTATTTTGACGAGTGCATTTACGAATGATTTAGGCGATGACAACTATGTACCGGTAAAAGAATTGAAAGAATTTACAATTCCTGCCGGTGTAAAAAATATTGTGGAAGATGGCGAGCCTTTACCGGCGGGTATTCAATATAGTGTTTTGTCAAAGGATTTGACGAAGGAGAGCGTTGCCGTCTTACTTGGCACGATAGGAGAAAAAGAGGCAATGCGTCAGATGCCTGAGCGGATTTCCCTTGCCGGTGACTATGTGGTTATTGATAAAACATATCTTGCCGAATTTGCTGACAAAGCAGATGCTAAGAAAAAGGCAGAAGAGGAAACGCTTGAAATTCCGGAAGGCGTTGAGACAATTCCGGATGAAATGTTCCGTAATTTTAATATGAAGGAAGTTAAGCTGCCTTCGACCATAAAGACAATAGGTGCAAATACATTTTATAACTGCAAAAAACTTATGAAAATTAATTTTCCGGATTCATTAAAGGAAATCGGAAAAGATGCATTTTGCTGGACAGAAATTGGTGACTGTATTTCGAAAGAGTGGCAGGCAAAAAAAGATACATTTTACACTTCTTTCACGGAATATGAGAAAAAGCAGAAGGAAGAGCAGGCAAAACGCAGGAATGCGAAATTAATTGATTGTACCGGCGAGACATTTGATGCGGTGAGCGGCGCTTATTCGTATGATTCATCGATGCAGAATCAGTTTATTACATTAACCATGAAAGAGTCCGGCATCTTTTACTACTATGCCAGTGAAGAAGTAAAACTTTATGATGCAGACAAAAAAGAAGTAAACAACTGTAAACAGGTGAAAAAGGGAGATGTTCTTTATCTGAAAACACCGGAAAAAATAACCGGCACTTTTAAGATTAATAATGCAATTATCTGCCCGGAATTGACGGCGTTAAAACTTGGTGAGGATATCAACGAAAATTATTTCATGGCAAATGGAACAGTACAGTATCTGCCATTTACAAAGAAAACAAATGGCGGTGTGATTGTTCGAATTGTTGATTTGAATCTTGTTACCGCGCCGAACATGAAAATTGAAGTTCAAAAGAAAAATGGTTCCAAATGGACTTCCGTTTCCAAACAGATTTCGGTGAAGAAGGGTAAGAAGTTTGATTTGTACACGCATATGAATGGTACGACAGCAAAGGATATCCAGTTTGCTCTAAAGAAAGGAGAATACCGGTTAAAGATTATGGCAAAAGCCGGATGTGTGAGCCAGATTGCGGCATATGAATCGGATTATCAGCATTTGGCAAAGAATTCATATGGAAAGACGAAAAAGAAAGCGGTAAATCTTTATAAGACCGATTTTGATCTTGAGTCAAATGATATGTATTACCGTTTTGGATATTATTTCAATGAGGACAAAGCAAATATAAGATGGTATCGTTTTGTGAAGACGAATAAAAAGCAGGGAGCACTTACGATTTATAATAATATGCTTTCGTCCGGTGGTTTCACGGCATCGATTTACAAGAAAGGAACGAAAAAAGCAGTGAAAATATACCGCTTTGATAGTAAGCGTATGAAAGATACCAGCTCAGATACAAAGATTGTGAAATATAAGCTGAAAACAAAAGGAACGTATTATATTAAGATTTCACGTAATAGTAAGAAAGTGACCGGCCAGTATGGTGTTTGCTTTAATTATGCAAAATAGTTGGATTTAACAAAAAAGAACCACTCTGCAAATTACAGGGTGGTTCTTTTTGTTAAGTTTTATTTTTCGCCATTTCGGTATTCAACCGGTGTCATATCATAAAGTTTTTTGAATGTCCGGCTGAAGTGTTCCACACTTGGGTAGCCGACTGCCGCGGCAATATTTTCTACGGTCATATTTCCATTTTTCAAAAGCGTTCTTGCTTTCTTCATCCGGATATTTGTGACCTGTTCGCCAAATGTCTTGCCGGATTTTTCATGGATGAATTTACTTAAATACGGTACGCTTAAGTGGAACTGTTCTGCCATGTCTTCAAGTGTTACGGTCTGGTAATTTGCCTGCATGAAATTAATCATGCTAACCAGCCGCTCATCTCTCAAATTATCGTTTTTTTTTATGTCCGGCAGTTTATTCACACAAACGCACAATGCGTGAATGGAAGCCGAAATAATATCTTCGTCAATGCCGACGCCCCAGAATACATCGCCCTGACAGGTGATGCTGACATAGGCAATTGCCTTGGAAGAGGAGCCCTGAGTCAAAGCATGTTCTTCGTAGGTGGACAACTGGTAACTGATGCCAAAGAACTGCTTGATGGTGTTACTTACGGCATCTAAACGTCCGTTTCCGTTTGCATCTACGATGGTGGATTTGTCACCGCAGGTAATCGTTGCTTCTGCCATGATGCCATCCACCTGTTTGAAGTGGCATTCGGAAATCTGGAAGTAAGGTGTCGGGTTAATGTAATTGTTTTCGAAAATTTCATAAACCCACTGTGGAGACAGTTCTTTATGCTCTTCGTCGGAAACGTGTTTCATCAGATAGCCAACTTCTTCTCTCATTGCATCCGGCATGGAAATACCGAAGTTCTGTTTCAGAATATAGTTGACACCGCCCTTGCCTGACTGGCTGTTGATTCGGATTACGTCGCCGTCATAGGTACGTCCGACATCTTTAGGGTCAACCGGCAGATAAGGAACGCTCCATGTTTTTAATTTCTTATCTTCACGCCACTGCATACCTTTGGCAATTGCGTCCTGATGGGAACCGGAGAATGCGGTAAATACCAAATCACCGGCATATGGCTGACGCTCATAAACATGCATTCTTGTAAATTTCTCATAATTCGCACGGATTTTTGGCATGTTGGAAAAATCCAGTTTCGGGTCAACGCCGTGTGTAAACATATTCATTGCCAAAGTAACAATGTCAACGTTACCGGTACGCTCACCGTTTCCAAACAGAGTACCTTCGATACGCTCGGCTCCTGCTAAAATACCAAGTTCTGCGGTTGCTACGCCACAGCCACGGTCATTGTGCGGATGCAGACACAGAGTAACGGCATCACGGTATTTCAAATGTTTGTTGATGTATTCTACCTGAGTGGCAAATACATGAGGCATTGCATTTTCAACGGTAGCAGGGATGTTAATGATTGCTTTGTTTTCTTTCTTTGGCTGCCATACATCCAAAACTGCATTGCACACATCAACGGCATAATCCACTTCTGTTCCCGGAAAACTTTCCGGACTGTACTGGAAGGAGAAGTTTCCTTCAGTTTCGTCTGCTAATTTTTTCAAAAGTACTGCACCGTCAACGGCAATCTGTTTAATCTGCTCCTTGGATTTTTTAAATACCTGCTCACGCTGTGCAACCGATGTGGAGTTGTACAGATGAATAACTGCGTGAGGAGCACCTTTTACTGCCTCAAATGTTTTTTTGATAATGTGTTCTCTTGCCTGAGTCAGAACCTGAACGGTAACATCATCAGGAATCATATTTTTCTCGATCAAAGCACGCATAAATTCGTATTCAGTTTCCGATGCAGCCGGGAAACCAACTTCGATTTCCTTGAATCCGATATCTACTAACATCTGGAAAAACTGTAATTTTTCGTCCAAACTCATTGGCTCAATTAACGCCTGGTTACCGTCGCGCAAATCGACAGAACACCAAATCGGCGGCTCTGTGATGGAATCTTTTTTTACCCAGTCATAGGTGCATTCCGGTGGCATAAAATAGGCTTTTTCATACTTGTCAAAATTTTTCATGTTCAAATCCTCCATTTCTTTTCCTATTAAAATACTGTTTTGCTGCAGGGGATTGGATGATTTGTGGTATAAATAAAAAAACTTCCGTGCCCCACAACCAATGTGGTTGTAGAGACGAAAGAGATAATCCTTCGCGGTACCACTCTACTTCATGTCCGATGGACATGCCCTCATCAGCACTAACATGCCTTTCCCTCATAACGGTGGGTGACCGGTACATTCTACTCAAGGTTCAAATGTACAGCTCGGAGGCGAGTTCATAACCATTCTTCTACTGCCTTTCACCAGCCGGCAGCTCTCTGCAAGAAAGAAAAGAAATTACTATTCCTCGTCATTGCCTTTTGCTATATGATATGTTATCATACTTTTAGCAAAAAGGAAATGATTAAATTTAATCATTTATATTGATTATTTTTAATCTACGGTAATAGCGTGCCAAAAGCCAGTTTTTATTCTTTCTTAAAACCGGGGATGGAGCTTCAATTATAAAGATATAAAAAAATAAAAAAAGTGCTTGACTTTTCATGACGGCTGCGCTATTATAATACTTGCGTTGTACGTGTAGCTCAGCTGGATAGAGCACTTGGCTACGGACCAAGGTGTCGGGGGTTCGAATCCTCTCACGTACGTGAAAACCGCTTGTAACAGTCGTTACAGGCGGTTTATTTTATGTTAAAAAGTTTCAATATAAAAACACCTTTCGTCTATGCAGGCATAGAGAAAAGGTGTTTTTATATATGTGGTTCTAAATTGTTATTTCTGAGTAAACGTGTTTTTAATTGCCTGAAAACTTTCCTCGCTGATGATGTGCTCGATTTTGCAAGCGTCTTCTTCTGCTGTTTTTTCGGCAACACCAAGAGAAATTAAGTAGTGCGTTAAAACATCATGACGTTCATAGACCATTTCTGCAATTTTTTTTCCGGAATCCGTCAAATAGATGTAACCGGCATCGGTTACGGTAATATGTCCCTTTTCACGCAGATTTTTCATGGCGACACTGACGCTGGATTTTTTAAAATCCAATTCGGTAGCAATGTCTACGGCACGGACGACCGGCAGTGTTTTACTTAACATAAGGATTGTTTCCAAATAATCCTCGGCGGATTCATTATATTTTTTCTTCATATATATAAGTAACTCCTCTCCAAAAAAAATATACCGGGGGTATTCCCATTCGCATTATACGATATAGTATACCATTCTTTTGCGGATGAATCAATTCGTTTTATCGCGAAAAAAAATCATAAAGTTCTTGACAGCTAATGTACGTTAGTGTATACTAACTTGCGTAAGTGATAGAATTCATTATCAACCGTCATGTCATTTATGACGCGATACAGAAAGGATGATGGAATGATGCCTTTAACGATGGCGAAAGTGGGCGAGCCAAACACGATTAAACGAATTGGCGGTCGTGAAGAGACAAAGAAATTCCTAGAGAACTTAGGCTTTGTGACCGGCGGAGTTGTGACAGTGGTATCGGAAATCAGCGGCAATATGATTTTGAATGTCAAAGATTCCCGCGTTGCACTTGGAAAAGATATGGCTAATAAGATAATGATTTAAGGAGGAAAGACAATGACATTGAGAGAGGTGACTCCTGGCAGCACAGTAAAAGTTACAAAGTTGACAGGCGAAGGTCCGGTAAAAAGGCGTATTATGGACATGGGTATTACCAAAGGAGTTGATATTTTTGTAAGGAAAGTAGCACCGCTTGGAGACCCGGTTGAGGTTACCGTGCGTGGTTATGAATTATCCTTGCGTAAAGCCGATGCAGAAATGATTGAAGTCCAGTAAATTTTTTTGCGTAACGGTTAGCAAAAACTAACAATGGGAAGTCCAAACAAATACAAGATAGAAATATCAAACTTAGAAAAGGAGAAAAGGAAATGGCTATTACGATTGCGCTTGCGGGTAACCCGAATAGCGGTAAGACAACATTGTTTAACGCTTTGACCGGTGCCAATCAGTTTGTTGGTAACTGGCCTGGTGTAACAGTAGAGAAAAAAGAAGGAAAGCTGAAAAAGAGTTTGGCAGGTGGCAACTCAGACGTTGTTATCACTGACTTGCCCGGTATTTATTCTCTTTCCCCATATACTTTGGAAGAGGTAGTTGCCAGAAATTACTTAATCAATGAGAGACCGGATGCGATTTTGAATATTGTGGATGGTTCGAATATTGAGCGTAACTTGTACTTGACAACACAGCTTCTGGAACTTGGTATTCCGGTTGTTATGGCTGTCAACATGATGGATATCGTAAAGAAAAACGGCGATGTTATTAACATTAAAGAGTTGAGCAAAGTTCTTGGCTGTGAAGTGGTTGAGATTTCCGCTCTGAAAGGAACCGGCATTGAAGATGCTGCGAAAAAAGCTTTGGCTGCAGCAAAGAAAGGCTATGAAGCACCGGTTCATGAATTTGCTGAAGGAGTAGAGATGGCAATTCATTCTGTTGAGTCAATGTTAGACGGACAGATTAAAGATGAGTTGAAACGTTTCTATGCAATCAAACTTTTGGAGAGCGATGATAAAATTGTTGAGCAGATGGCCTCTGTGCCGGATGTCAGCAGTGAGATTTCTTCTCTGGAAGAGGCATTTGATGACGATGTAGAAAGTATTATTACAAATGAGAGATACAGCTATATAACATCTGTCATTGATGACTGTCTGAAAAAAGCAAAATCCGGAAAACTTACGATTTCCGATAAGATTGATAAGATTGTTACAAACCGAATTTTGGCGCTGCCAATCTTTGCGGTTGTTATGTTTATCGTATATTATGTTTCTGTTACAACTGTTGGTACAATTGCTACTGACTGGGCAAATGATGGTGTGTTCGGTGATGGCTGGCACTTGTTCGGTATCGGAACTTCCGCTTACGAAGAAGATGCTGACAGCTATACACAGGCAACCAACGCATTGGATGCTTATGGCGTACTGGTAACAGACGATGAGGATGCTATTGATGTTGATGCAACAAAGAAAAAGATAGCAGAGTTAGATGCAAAAGGTTCTTCGGAAGCTTCTGTAAAATATGAAGTAGAAGATGAAGAAACTTTGGCAACAAATGAAATTGATGTATATTACGATGCAGTACCGGATGGTGCAGATGAGGAAACCGTAAATGGAATGTCCTTCAAAGATGCAGAGAAATATGTCAATGAAAAAGGCTTGGAAGAGCCGGATCCTGCAGATTACGGTGTTTGGGTACCCGGTATCCCGGCATTGCTTGATAAGGCACTCTTGGATGACGAAGGAAATCCGGTTTGTGCAGAACCTTTGTATGGATTGATTATGGATGGTATTGTAGCCGGTGTCGGAGCCGTACTCGGATTCGTTCCTCAGATGCTTGTATTGTTTATCTTTTTGGCGTTTTTGGAAGCATGTGGTTACATGGCACGTATCGCATTTATCATGGACCGTATTTTCCGTCGTTTCGGTTTGTCCGGTAAATCCTTCATCCCAATGTTGATTGGTTCCGGATGTGGTGTCCCTGGTATCATGGCTTCCCGTACAATCGAGAGTGACCGTGACCGTAAGATGACAATTATGACGACAACATTTATTCCTTGTGGAGCAAAACTTCCATTTATCGCAATGGTTGCCGGAGCTATTTTCGGTGGTGCTTCATGGGTTGCTCCTTCCGCATACTTCCTTGGTATTGGAGCTGTTATCGTATCTGGTATTATTTTGAAGAAAACGAAATTGTTTGCCGGTGACCCGGCACCGTTCGTTATGGAGCTTCCTGCTTACCATCTGCCAACTGTTGGTACGGTACTTCGCAGTATGTGGGAGCGTGGTTGGAGCTTTATTAAGAAGGCAGGTACTATCATCCTTCTTTCCACAATCTTTGTATGGTTTACAACATACTTCGGTGTAGTAGACGGAACCTTCCGTATGCTTTCTGAGGATGAAATTGATGCTAGTATCCTGGCAGTAATCGGTAAAGCAATTGCTTGGTTGTTCGCTCCTCTTGGATGGGGTAACTGGCAGGCAACGGTTGCAGCAATTACAGGTCTTGTGGCAAAAGAGAATATCGTTGGTACACTTGGTATTCTGTATTCTGCCGGCGATGGTTCTGTATATCAGAACATGGCAGCGAACTTTACCGCAGTCAGTGGTTATGCATTCTTAGCATTTAACCTTTTGTGTGCTCCATGTTTCGCAGCAATGGGTGCGATTAAACGTGAGATGAATAACCGTAAATGGTTCTTCGTAGCAATTGGTTATCAGTGTGGATTTGCTTACTTGATTGGTTTGATTGTAAATAACATTGGTTTGCTTGCACAGGGCGTATTTAGTATCTGGACAGTAGTTGCTATCTTGGTAATTATTGGAATGATTTACCTTTTGGTTCGTCCTTATAAAGAAAGCCAGACATTAAAGGTTGGCAAAGCGAGTGTTGCTGCCTCCAAGTAATCATCTCAAAAATTTGTAAAAAACATTTTGAACATAAATAAGCCATTTGGATATGACCTGCATTTTTTGAGATGCAGGTCTAGCCTTTTGAATCGAAAGGAGTGTGTCAATATGTGGGGAACAATTATTGTAGCAGGTATTCTTGTGGTGATTGTAGCCGCTATTCTATTTGGTATGAGAAAAGACCGTAAAAATGGAAAAGGAAGCTGCGGCGGTGACTGCAGTAAATGTAAGGGTTGCCATTAAATCATTCAGTATGTATAATGAAAATACATGGACGATTGAATGAAATGAGGTAGATAGGATGAAGAACCCTTTGATAAAAATTTGTGGCATTACTTCCGAAGAAGAAATTGGATATATTGCAAAAGCCGGTATTAATTATGCCGGCTTTGTGCTGTTTTTTCAAAAAAGTAAACGCAACCTCTCGTTAGAGCGGGCAGAGAATTTAGTTGCTAAACTTCCTGAAGACATTGCTTCGGTAGCGGTTATGGTAAGTCCGACAAAAGAGCAGGTGGAAGCAGTCGTGGATGCCGGCTTTTCGGCAATTCAGATTCATGGCAAGGTAGAGGATTCGATTATTACGTCCTGTCAGATTCCGGTTTTTAAAGCTTTTAATGTAAGTGACATGGATGCTTTTTCACACTATGAACAAATGGATGAGGTCGTTGGATTTGTTATGGATGCTGCAGTTCCGGGAAGCGGAAAAACATTTGACTGGGATTTGCTGCAAAAGCTTCCTTCGACAGAGAAACAAGTATTACTTGCCGGTGGGCTTAATCCGGATAATGTGGGGGAGGCTCTGGCTGCCTGCATGGGAAAGATTGATGGTGTGGACACCAGCTCCGGAGTAGAGCGTGCAGATGGTAACGGAAAGAGTAAAGAACGAATCGAGGCTTTTGTGAGAGCAGTGAGGGGAAATAAATAAAAGGAACTCAGAGTGCCAGGTAGTTGATTTTGAGAGAATAAAAGTATATAATAATATTAGCTAAGAAAAGTAAGTGCATTTTCAATGTGCGAAAGGAGTCTAGAGTGCCAGCTCTAGACTTCTTTGTTTATTATCAAAAAAGAGAGGATTTGTGTGACAAATCCTCTCTTCTCTTGATATATTCTTACTTATCCTGATATTCAATTGCTGCACCAACAAATCCTTTAAATAACGGATGTGGATGGTTTGGACGGGATTTAAACTCCGGATGAGCCTGTGTGGCAACGAACCAAGGATGTTCCGGAATCTCTAACATTTCAACGATTCGTCCATCCGGTGAAAGTCCGGAAAGTTTCATGCCGTTTTTCTCTAAGTCATCACGATAGTAGTTATTAACCTCATAGCGGTGACGGTGTCTTTCGTGAATTGTTTCTTCGCCGTACAGCGCATACGCTTTACTGTCTTTGGCGAGTACACAAGGGTAGGAACCAAGACGTAAGGTACCGCCGATATCCTCAACACCATTCTGGTCTGGCATCAGGTGGATTACCGGATGCGTTGTAGATGGGTCTAATTCTGCACTGTGAGCGTCATTCCAGCCGACAACATTACGTGCAAATTCTACGATGGATAACTGCATACCGAGGCAGAGGCCAAGGAATGGAATGTTATTTTCGCGTGCATACTGGATAGCATAAATTTTACCATCAATACCGCGGTCACCAAAACCACCCGGTACTAAAACACCACTTACATCGCCTAAAAAATCAGCGACATTTTCAGGAGTTACATCTTCTGAATTTACCCATTTGATGTTGACCTGTGCATTGTGGGCGAAACCACCGTGCTTTAAGGATTCAACAACACTGATATAAGCATCATGCAAAGCAGTATATTTGCCGACGAGGGCAACGGTTACTTCTTTGTTTAAGTTCTTAATAGAATTTACCATATCTTCCCAGCCCTTGATATCCGGTTCCGGACAATCCAAGTGAAGACATTTGCAGACAGTCTGTGCAAGGTTTTCCTTCTCCATGGCAAGAGGTACTTCATAAAGTGTTTCGACATCTAAGTTCTGGATAACCTGACTGTTTGGTACATTACAGAACAAAGAAATTTTGTCGCGGATTGCTTTGTCGAGAGGAATCTCGGTACGGCATACAACGACATCCGGCTGGATTCCCATACCTTGAAGTTCTTTTACACTTGCCTGTGTTGGTTTGGATTTCAATTCCTGTGATGCCTTCAAATAAGGAACTAATGTAACGTGAATCAAAATTGCATTTTCATGTCCGACATCTAACTGGAACTGACGAATTGCCTCTAAAAATGGCTGGCTCTCGATATCACCAACCGTACCTCCGACTTCAATGATGGCAATCTGCGTTTCTTTTACACCATCGTTGCGGTAAAAACGGCTTTTTAATTCATTTGTAATATGAGGGATTACCTGTACGGTTCCACCACCGTAATCACCACGGCGTTCTTTGGAAAGAACCGACCAGTAAACTTTACCGGTTGTGACATTACTCTGCTTGGTGAGGCTTTCATCAATGAAGCGCTCATAATGTCCCAAATCCAAATCGGTTTCTGCACCGTCATCGGTGACGAATACTTCGCCGTGCTGAATTGGATTCATCGTACCCGGGTCAATATTGATATACGGGTCAAACTTCTGCATGGTCACTTTGTAGCCACGCATTTTCAACAATCGACCTAAAGAAGCGGCAGTAATTCCTTTTCCTAAACCGGAAACAACACCGCCAGTTACAAAAACGTACTTTACAGCCATTTTAATCTCCATTCCGGAGCCAACAGCTCCTTAATCTTTTTACATATTTTATCATTTAATGAAAATAAACAAACTTATTTCTAGTATACCCTTTTTACCAGTTTGTTTCAAGTGTCAAATTCACCAATCTTTCACATACTAACCATTGATTTATCATTTAAAATCTTTTATACTAATTAAAGTAGCGATTCAGGATACGAAAGGACAAGATAGAATGGATTTTAATAATAATGAAAGAAATAATCAGGATCCGAACAAGCGCAAGAAAAACAAGACCAATCTCTTGATTTGTTTAATGGCGGCGCTGTTTGCGATTGGCTTGATTTTTTTTCTTAATTCCGAGATTCAAAGAAATACGGAAAAGGAAATCACGTATACAAAATTTATTGAAATGCTGAAAAAGGACCAGGTGAAAAAGGTTACATTTCAGTCGAATATGATTGTCATTGAGCCAAAGACGAAGGAAAAAGTGGCGATGCTTACGGTCACTTATTATACCGGGTATGTCAATGACGAGAAATTGGTGCAGGATTTGCTGAATAAATACGGAGTCGAGTTTACGGCGGAGATTCAGAGTAGTTCGGGAATTATGGACTTTTTGCTTTCTTATATTCTTCCGATTGCGGGACTTTGGATTCTCCTTTGGTTCTTTATGCGCTCGGCAACCAAAGGCGGCGGCATTATGGGCGGCGTCGGCAAGTCAAATGCGAAGATGTATGTAGAGAAAAAGACCGGTGTGACATTTAAGGATGTTGCCGGTGAAGAAGAGGCAAAAGAGTCACTGACGGAGTTAGTGGACTTTTTGAAAAATCCGGATAAATACAAAAAAATTGGTGCGAGACTTCCGAAAGGTGCGCTGCTTGTCGGACCTCCGGGAACCGGTAAGACACTGCTTGCGAAGGCACTTGCCGGAGAAGCAGGCGTTCCGTTCTTTTCTCTGTCCGGTTCTGATTTTGTGGAAATGTTTGTTGGTGTCGGTGCGTCACGTGTAAGAGATTTGTTTAAGCAGGCGACATCGATGGCACCTTGTATTATTTTTATCGATGAGATTGATGCGATTGGTAAAAGCCGTGACAGCCAGTATGGCGGGGGCAATGATGAGCGTGAGCAGACGCTGAATCAGTTGTTGTCGGAGATGGATGGCTTTGATTCCTCCAAAGGAATTATCATTCTTGGTGCGACAAACCGTCCGGAAGTGCTTGATAAGGCACTGCTTCGTCCGGGACGTTTTGACCGCCGGATTATTGTGGAAAAACCGGATTTGAAAGGCCGTGTGGATGTGTTAAAGGTTCATTCACATGATGTGCTTATGGACGATACGGTAGATTTGGAAGAAATTGCATTGGCAACTTCCGGTGCCGTTGGTGCGGACCTTGCCAATATGGTTAATGAAGCTGCTATTATGGCGGTAAAAGATGGCAGACAGGTTGTAAGCCAAAAGGATTTGTTTGAGGCAGTTGAAGTGGTACTTGCCGGAAAAGAAAAAAAAGACCGTATTCTTGGCGAGGAAGAAAAGAAGATTGTTGCTTACCATGAGATTGGACATGCGCTTGTGGCAACCAATTTGAAACATGCGGAGCCGGTGCAGAAAATTACGATTGTACCGCGTACAATGGGAGCACTTGGTTATGTGATGCAGGTGCCGGAAGAAGAAAAATATCTGATGAAGAAGGAAGAACTGATTTCAGAGATTGTTACGCTCATGGGCGGCCGTGCGGCAGAGCAGGTTAAGTTTGATGATATTACGACCGGAGCGTCGAATGATATTGAGAAGGCAACGTCGATTGCACGCTCGATGGTAACGCAGTACGGTATGAGCAGTAAGTTTGGCATGATGGGCTTGGAGACGATTCAGAGCCGTTATCTGGATGGCAGACCGGTGCTTAACTGCGGTGAGGTGACGGAGAGCCAGATTGATGAAGAAGTCATGGCAATTTTGAATGACTGTTACAAAAAGGCTGTGGAATGTATTGAGACAAACCAGACGGTTATGGATAAACTGGCAGAGCATTTGATTGAAAAAGAAACGATTACCGGAAAAGAGTTCGTTGCTATTTACGAAGAAATTACCGGTGAAAAGTTAAAGAGAAGCGGCGAGGAAAAACAGAAAGAAGAAACAAAAGAACTCCCGCAGAATGAGGAAGAGTAATGGCTTACGAATTGTTAGTGCTGGATGTTGATGGAACATTAGTCAATACGAAAAAAGAAATTACAGAGCGAACAAAAGAGGCTTTGTGGGAATGTCAGGACCAGGGAATCAAAGTTGCAATTGCTTCCGGGCGGTGCACAGAGGGCATCCGCCATCAGGCAAAAGCGATTGGACTTGACCGTTTTGGAGGCTATGTTATTTCGTTTAACGGTGGACGCATTACAAATTTTGCAACCGGTGAAGTGATATATGATATTACACTGCCGGATGGGATGATTCATGAATTGTATGATTATTCAAAAAAGGAGCATACCGGAATATTAACGTATGATGCCGGGAAAATCGTGGCGCACAGTGACACGGATCCGTATATTACAATTGATGCAAAAGGCTGTGATATTCCTATTTGGGTACCGGAAGATTTTCACCGGGATGTGAAGTTTGCGGGCAATAAATGCATTTTGACCGGGGACCCTGCGCATTTGGAAAAACTGGAGAAAAAGGCGGCAAAAGATTTTGAGGGCCGTCTTTCAGTTTACCGCTCCGAAGGATTTTATCTGGAAATGATGCCTCTTGGCGTGGATAAGGCATACGGTGTGGCAAAACTGTTAGAACGTCTTGGCTACCGCCGCAGCCAGATGGTGTGCTGTGGGGATGGATTTAATGATTTGCCGATGATTGAATATGCCGGATTTGGCGTGGCAATGGCAAATGCACCGGAACAATTGAAAGAAAAAGCGGATTATGTTGCACCGTCCTGTGACGAAGATGGACTGGTGGACGTGATTACGCGTTTTATAAAGGACTGGTAAATGTGTTTAATCTGGAAGAGGAATTGAAAAAACTGCCCGGCAAGCCGGGCGTGTATCTCATGCATGACAAAACGGATGAGATTATTTATGTGGGAAAAGCAATTAGTCTAAAAAACAGAGTACGCCAGTATTTTCAGAAGAGCCGTCATGTGACGCCTAAAATACAGCGGATGATTGACCGCATCGCGTGGTTTGAGTATATTGTGACGGACAGTGAACTGGAAGCATTGGTGTTAGAGTGCAATCTGATTAAGGAACATTCTCCACGGTATAATACAATGTTAAAGGATGGCAAGAGCTATCCTTTCTTAAAAGCGACGGTTTCAGAAGCCTACCCAAGGCTTCTTTTTGCACGTCAGATGAAACGGGACGGCTGTAAGTATTTTGGACCGTTTACGAGCGGAAAAGCGATTCGTGATACGATTGAACTGGTGAATCAGTTGTTTCATCTGCGAAACTGCCACCGTGTGCTGCCACGTGATATAGGAAAAGAAAGACCTTGTCTGTATCATCAGATTGGGCAGTGTCCGGCGCCATGCCAGGGACATGTGAAAAAGGAAGAGTACCGGGCAGATTTTGAGCGTGCCCTGAAGTTTTTGCAGGGGGATACCAAATCGGCATTGAAGGAGCTTGAGGAAAAAATGCAGCGGGCAGCAGCGGAGATGAATTTTGAGGAGGCAGCCACATACCGTGACCTGATACAGAGTGTCCGCCAGGTGACAGAGCGGCAGAAGATTACGTCAGAGGATTTTGAAGACCGTGACATCGTGGCGATGGCTCGTGGAAAAGAGGATGCGGTAGTGCAGGTGTTTTTTATCCGCGGCGGAAAAATGTTAGGGAGAGAGCATTACTATCTGACCGGAACAAATGAGGAGACGGAAGGGGCTGTTTTGTCTGCTTTTATAAAACAGATGTATGCCGGAACGCCGTATATTCCGAAAGAAATCTGGTTAGAGCAGGAAGTGGAAGATGCAGATGCTATCCTTGAGTGGCTTTCGGCAAAACGTGGACATAAGGTGTATTTTCGTTATCCACAGCGCGGTCAGAAAGAGCGCATGATTGAGCTGGCGAAGAAGAATGCCCGGATGGTGCTTCAAAAAGACGCTGAGAAGTTACAGAGAGAGCTTGCGAGAACCAAGGGTGCGATGGAAGAAATCGAGGGACTGCTTGGTATTTCCGGACTCAGCCGTGTGGAATCTTATGATATATCAAATATCAATGGTTTTGAGACGGTTGGTTCAATGGTTGTGTTTGAAGAGGGAAAAGCGAAAAAGAATGATTACCGTAAGTTTCGTATCCGCTCCGTGAGCGGACCGGATGACTATGGCGCTATGCGCGAAATGCTCACGAGGCGCTTTGAACACAGTAAACGGGAAGGTTTGTCGGAGATGGATTCTTTCCGCAATCTGCCGGACATTATTTTTATGGATGGTGGAAAAGGTCAGGTAAATATTGCAGAAGAAGTTTTGTTAAATTTAGACATAATAATACCAGTCTGCGGCATGGTAAAGGATGACCACCATAGGACACGCGGGCTGTATTTTAAAAATGAAGAAATTCCGATTGATACACACAGTGAGGGATTCCGACTGATTACGAGAGTGCAGGATGAAACACACCGTTTTGCGATTGAGTATCATAAGCAGATTCGAAGTAAGACGCAGGTTCATTCGATTCTTGATGATATTCCGATGATTGGTGCCACAAGGCGTAAAGCGCTGATGCGGACCTATCAGTCATTAGCTGAGATTCAGAAAGCAGATGTGGAAGAACTGATGGAGATTCCGGAAATGAATCGCCAGGCTGCGGAATCGGTTGTTCAATTTTTTGCAGCGAAAGAGAGAGAAGGTGAAAGAGATGACAAATCCGAATAAAAAAAAGGCGGCAGATGATTTTCTGCCAATGAGTAAAAAAGCGATGAAACGGCGGGGCTGGAGCCGGTGCGATTTTGTATTTGTCATTGGGGACGCTTATGTGGACCACTCTTCTTTCGGACCGGCAATTATCAGCAGACATTTGGAGGCAAATGGTTATAAAGTTGGAATTATTTCGCAGCCGGATTGGAAAGACGATGCAAGTATCACAAAATTGGGTGAGCCACGCCTTGCTTTTTTAGTGTGTGCAGGAAATATGGATTCCATGGTAAACCATTATACGGTGGCGAAAAAGAGACGAAAAACGGATGCGTATACGCCGGGCGGGGTGATGGGAAAACGCCCGGATTATGCAACCGTTGTGTACTCGAATCTGATTCGCAGAACGTATAAACATACGCCGATTATTCTTGGTGGAATCGAGGCGAGCTTACGGCGGCTGGCGCATTACGATTACTGGTCGGATAAGGTGAAACGATCGATTTTACTGGATTCCGGTGCGGATATGATTTCATATGGCATGGGAGAACACAGTATACTTGAAATTGCAGAGGCGTTAGACGCCGGTATTTCAATTCATGATATCACGTATGTTGCGGGAACTGTGTACCGTACAAAAGAAGGGGAATTGAGTGCGTATGAGCCGATTTCTCTTCCTGCGTTTGAAGAAGTTAGTACGGATAAGAAAAAATACGCACAAAGTTTTTATGTGCAATATGAAAATACTGATGCATTTACGGCAAAACCGTTAGTTGAAGCATATCCGAATAAAGTGTTGGTTGTGCAGAATCCACCGGCAAAGCCACTTACTACGCAGGAAATGGATGATATTTATGCCTATCCTTATGTGGGAACGTATCATCCATCCTATGAGGCAGCAGGCGGTGTTCCGGCAATTTCCGAGATTCAGTTTAGTCTGACAAGCTGCCGTGGATGTTTTGGCGGCTGTAATTTCTGTGCCCTCACATTTCATCAGGGAAGAATTGTTCAGGTCAGAAGCCATGAGTCGATTTTGGAAGAAGCAAAAGGGATGACTGTTAAAACCGGATTTAAGGGATATATACACGATGTGGGAGGACCGACAGCAAATTTCAGAAGACCCTCGTGTGACAAGCAGCTTGAAAAAGGTGTCTGCCAGATGAAGCAATGTTTGTTCCCTAAACCGTGTCCGAATCTGAAAGTTGACCATAAGGATTATGTTTCACTGCTTCGGAAACTGAAGCGTTTGCCGGGAGTTAAGAAAGTATTTGTCCGTTCCGGAATCCGGTTTGATTATGTGATGCAGGAAACGGATGATACGTTTCTTAGTGAACTTTGCAGAGACCATATCAGCGGGCAGCTTAGAGTGGCGCCGGAACATGTTTCTAACAATGTTTTGCGGGCGATGGGAAAGCCACCGCATGCGGTCTATGAAAAGTTTTGCAAACGCTATGAAAAAGTAAATAAAAGGACGGGGAAGAAACAGTATGTAGTTCCTTATTTTATGTCTTCTCACCCGGGTTCGACGCTAAAGGATGCGATTGAACTGGCGGAATATATTAGAGACCTCGGCTACATGCCGGAGCAGGTGCAGGATTTTTATCCGACGCCATCAACGATTTCGACCTGCATGTATTATACGGGACTTGATCCTCGTACGATGGAGCCGATTTATGTGCCGAAATCTTCCCATGAAAAGGCTATGCAGCGAGCATTAATTCAATACCGGGAGCCTAGAAATTATGATTTAGTAAAAGAGGCCCTGCTCAAGGCAGGGCGGAATGATTTAATTGGATTTGATAAAAAATGTCTGATTCCTCCGAGAAAGCGTAAGCGCCGTTAGTTGTGGATTTTACACGTGGAGCCTACGAGATAGCGGGGAATGCTTAACGATGAGTCTGCGGTTTGCGTGGACTCATTTTTTTGCAGGTAAACGGCTGTATAAATCTGTGAGGATGGGCAGCCGTCGCCGGCAAGATGTCCGGAGGCTTTGCAGATTTTGCAACGCACATGGCAGTCGCATTTCTCCTTTGGTACGGACTCTTTATCAAAGTATTCTTTTTTTATGCAGGAGCCGCCAACAGCCTTGTCGCAAATACCGTTGATTGCAAGTTTTCCGCATTTTGTACAAATAACAGCGGTTGTGATAGAGTCCGGTTTCTTGAATGAAACTTTTGTGTAATTTTGATTTAACTTCTCCATCGTGTCACGCCACAAATCTTTTTGATAGGTAAGAGATGTTTGCTTCTGCCCGGAATCATAACCGCCCCAGATGCCGGCTGTGAGATACGGTGTGTAGCCGACAAACCACAAGTCACGGTTGCCGGTGGAAGTACCGGTTTTTCCTGCCTGTGGCATATTGATTTTTTTGAATTTTAAGCGGCTGCCGGTTCCTTTTGAAATGACGTCTTCCATTGCACTGGTAAGGAGCCATGCAGTCGATTCTTTCATGACCTGTTTGGTATCCGTATTCGTTGTGTTGTCGAGTAACACATTTCCGTCATGGTCGACAATTTTTGTATAAAAGAAGGCGGGATGATAAAGTCCCTGATTGGCAATGGTAGCAAAGCCGTTCGTTAATTCTAAGTTGGTAACGCCTTTAGTCAATCCTCCAAGAGCAAGTGGGAGAGAAATATCCGTATAGGTTTTTCCATCCTGACTGGTATAGTTGTCAACCAAAGTAGTAAAACCTAAATTTAATAAATAATCATATCCGGTTTTAGGACTTACATCCTTCAATGTTTTGACGGCAACTACATTCATGGATTGCGCCATTGCTTCACGCAGGGAAGTAAGTCCGCGGTAGGAGTTTCCGTACCAGTTTTTCACTTTCCGTTTTGTACCCGGATAGTAATAAGGGGCGTCATCCTGTACGGTTGCCAGCGTCATGCCGGCAGTGTCAAGTGCCGGCAGGTATGTCGATAAAATCTTAAAGGTTGAGCCGGGCTGGCGCACCGAATCCGTTGCACGGTTCAGTGTGCGGCTTGCGTTTTTATCACCGCGACCGCCGACAAGCGCTTTTACGGCACCGGTATGCTGGTCGATTACAACAAAGGAGGACTGCGGTTCAATTACGAGGTCAATCGTCTCAGACTGCACGGTATCATCTTTCGTCAGCATAGCAGCTCGGAACTGCTTGATTTGTTTTCTGGCAGTGGATTTCTTTTTGTATAATCCGGATATAACTTTCTTCTTTCTGCTTTTAAACCATTTCTTCATATCGGAAAAGGAATAGGTAATCTGCGTTCCGTCCTTGTGCGTAACAATCAATTGATAAGTTAGTTCATACCGAGAGTTCGCAGGATAATATTTTTTGTTGTTCATCATTGAATCGACGGTTTTTTGCATAGATTTGTCCTGCGTGCTGTAAATCGTCAGGCCGCGGCTGTACAGTGCGTTATAAGCCTGCGTTTCCGTGTAGCCGCATTTGGCTTTCAAATCCTGAATTACCTGCTCAATCAAAGCATCGGTAAAATACGAGGTAATGGAAGAACTTGAAAATGTTTGTTTATTCACTTTTTGGATGCGGTCATAAACCGGGTCACGGAGAGTATCGGTGTATTCTTTACTGGAAATATATCCCTGATTTTTCATATAGGTTAAAACAGTTGTGCGTTTCTGACTGTTTTTCGCCGGATGGGAAATCGGATTGTACGCTGATGGGTTTTGCGTAATGCCGGCAAGAACCGCACACTCGGAAAGGGTGAGGTCAGAAACATTTTTATTAAAATACCGTTTGGATGCTGCCTGGACACCAAGTGTATTTTGTCCGAGGTTAATGGTATTTAAGTAATACTCGAGAATCTGGTTTTTACTGTATTTTTTTTCGGTCTGCAAAGCAAGAAACTGCTCCTGCAGCTTTCTCTTTATTTTTTCAAAGAGAGTGGTTTCCTCGCCACCCTCAAATACCTGGTTTTTCAATAACTGCTGTGTAATCGTGCTGGCACCCTGTGTAAAATCGCCCTTGTTTTTTATGCCGATGGTCAGTGCGCGTAAAACGCCCTGCGTATCCACGCCGTTATGCTTGCGGAAACGCTCGTCCTCAATGGCAATAAAGGCATTTTGGAGATTCTCCGGAATTTTATCCAATGTAACATATTCACGGTTGGCATCTTTTCCAACTAAGGACTGAATCGGATTTCCCTCACTGTCCACAATTGTCGTTGTATAGCCCTTTGGAACAATCTGGATAGAGTTCACATCCGGTGTCGAAGATAAGATGCTTGTATACATTCCAATCAGGAAACTTCCGGCAAAAAGGCCGACAAAAATAAGTCCGATGAGAGTAAGACGGATTCCTATAAGCTGTAATTTGTGCAGACGGTGAGTAGCTGCGGATTCAAGCTGATGTTTTCGATTCTGGATTCCCTTATGACTAAAATTCATGTGCGGTCCTTTCCTTCCTGAATGTTTTCTTTTCTTTTTAGTATAACAAAAACTCTTGAAAAGGGAAAGGGCAATTACTATAATAGTAAGGAGTAGGAACGAAGTAAGAGAAAGGAACGAAACGGATGGAAACAGCATCTAAGATACTCTACGAAGGTGGACAAGGGGAAATTGTAGAAAAGAAATCCCGTTTTATTGCGAACATTTTTCCGGTCACAACGGAAGAAGAAGCACTTGAAAAAATTACCGCGATGCGGAAAAAATATTATGATGCCAGACATAACTGCTTTGCCTATATTTTAGGTGAAAATAAGGATACGGTGCGCTGCAGCGATGACGGGGAACCATCAGGAACGGCCGGCCGACCGATGTTGGATATTTTGGATGGACAGGGAATTTATAATGTTGTGGCAGTCGTCACAAGATATTTTGGAGGAACTCTTCTTGGTACTGGGGGGCTTGTAAGAGCGTATTCCGGTGCGATGAAAGAGGGATTAAATCACTGTGTACTTTTAGAAAAAGAGACCGGTTACCCGCTGACCGTTACAGTGGATTATAACGAGGTTGGAAAAATCCAATATTTAGCAAGAACCAACGAGATTCACGAGTTATCGTGTGAATATGGAAATGAGGTTGTGTTTCGGTTTTTGGTGCCGGAGGAGAAAATTGATTCATTTGAAACGGCACTGACGGAGAAAACAGCTGCGAAAGCTAAACTTGAACGGGGCGAAAAACTGTGTTATGGTTTCCATGGAGACGAAGTTATACAGATGGATAAACGGCAGGAAGGAAAGGAATCATGAATTTATTAGATTATATGAGCGAGCAGAAAAAAGAGACCGAATCGCCACTTGCTTCAAGACTCCGTCCGACTACCTTGGACGAGGTTGTGGGACAGAAACATATTATCGGAAAAGATAAATTATTGTACCGGGCAATTCAGGCAGATAAATTAAGTTCGCTGATTTTTTATGGACCGCCGGGAACTGGGAAAACGACACTGGCGAAAGTGATTGCTAATACGACAAGTGCAGCATTTCTCCAGATTAATGCGACCTCGGCCGGGAAAAAAGATATGGAAGAAGTTGTTGAAAAAGCAAAAGAAAACTGGGGGGCTTATGGGCGCAAGACGATTTTGTTTATTGACGAGATTCACCGCTTTAATAAAAGCCAGCAGGACTATTTGCTTCCGTTTGTTGAAGACGGTACCATTGTCTTGATTGGTGCAACAACGGAAAATCCGTATTTTGAAGTAAATGGTGCGCTTTTGTCCCGCTCGATTATTTTTGAATTAAAGGCATTGGAAAAAGATGAAATCAAGGAACTTTTGCTGCGTGCAGTGACAGATAAAGAAAAGGGACTTGGCAGTTTTGACGCAGTCATCGAAAAAGACGCTTTGGAATTTCTTGCGGACATCAGCGGTGGTGATGCCAGAAGTGCTTTAAATGCGATTGAACTTGGTGTTTTGACAACCGAGAGAGGTGCAGATGGCAAAATTCATATTACGATGGAAGTTGCCGAGGAATGTATTCAAAAACGTGTACTCCGCTATGATAAAACAGGGGATAATCATTACGATACCATTTCGGCATTTATTAAAAGTATGCGGGGCTCTGACCCGGATGCCGTAGTTTATTATCTGGCGAGAATGCTGTATGCCGGTGAGGACATCAAATTTATTGCCAGACGAATCATGATTTGTGCGGCGGAGGATGTTTCAAATGCTGACCCACAGGCTCTTGTCGTGGCGACCGCGGCGGCACAGGCAGTTGAGCGGCTTGGTATGCCGGAGGCAAGAATTGTGCTTTCGCAGGCGGCGCTTTATGTGGCATGTGCACCGAAGAGCAATTCAGCAATTGTTGCAATTGATGATGCCATGGATTATGTTAAAACGCATCCGAATTACCGAATTCCGGCACATTTGATGGATGCCCATTATAAAAGTGCGGCAAAACTCGGACATGGCATCGGGTACCAGTATTCCCATGATTACGAAAATCATTATGTAAGACAGCAGTATCTGCCGGATGAGGCGGAATTTGAGCGGTTTTTCCATTTATCGGAGAATGGTTATGAAAAGAAAATTAAGCAGCATATGAAGAAAATTGGAGCAGATAAGGAGGAATGGTAAGATGGCAGAAGAAAAAAAAGAAAAATTTGAAAGTTCATATCCGAAGGGTGTGCGTATTGCAGCAATTATTGGTGTAATCTTTTTAGTTGCGTTGTATATTGTAACTTTGATTGCAGGAATCACCACATCAAAGGCGGCACCGGAATTGTTTAAAATGTGTATTGGTTCCAGCATTTTACTGCCAATTCTGTTTTGGCTTTATATTCAATTTGCCAAATCGTTTATGAACCGGGATAGGGAAAACATAAAGAAAAAAAAATAACAGATATTAAAAAAGCTGTAAACCGGTGAGATTCACCAATTTACAGCTTTTTTCTTTTTTTAGTATCCGACTTTTTTACCTTTTTTTGTCAGATATCCACTGATTCGTTTTGCTTTGTAATCTTTTTTCTTGCGGGAATCCGGTACACCGGGATCCGTTGGGTCGTAGTTGATGCCACCTTTCACTTTGATGGTCTTTGCTTTGCCGAGAGGCCCCGGTTTCTTTGTGCTTCCCTTTACGATTTTAATGGTATTGCCGGTTGAAGTATAATCGTAAATCCACTTTGCATCCGCTACTGCCATACGGATACATCCGGCAGAAGCAGGTTTGCCAAGCTTGTTGTAGGTGACAGCGGGCAGTGCATAATGAGACTGTGTGCCAACGGCAATTGAGTGGAAATAAACATTGCCGACAATGTGTGTTGCCCAGCGCGCATATACGGTACTGCCATCCGGCTCATGCATCGGTTTCATCGTATATTTTACGGACTGTCCGTTTGTGCATACCGAATATGTACCTATTGGAGTATATGCTGACTTCTCATGGAGGCCACCGGTACCGGCAACGGTCCAGATGTCACTGCCGACACATACAGAACACGTTTTAACCGGAATATCGTATTTGTTTGTCTCATCGTTGTACATGTAAATCGTAACGACACATGCGGCACGGTTTACTTCGATGTAAAACTTGTTCTGATGAGAGGAACTGCTTTTTTTCAGTTTCAAAATCTTAGTAAGGTCGGTCTGTTTTTCATTGTTAATATAATAGAATTTGTATTTCTTTCCCTTATATTTTTCATAATACCAGCCGTTTTTACCAAGGTCTGACTTTTTCAGTTTGAACTTTGTCTTTTTCAGCAACAGTCTGCTTTTCCATGCGGATGTCGCAAATGCACGAACCTCGTAAGTTCCTTTTGCTTCATTTTTTACTGTTACGGTGTAGGTCTTTTTATTGGAAGAAGCTTTTGCTTTGTATGTGCCAAGCTTTTTCTTTTTACCGTTTTTAATCCGGTAAATATCAAATTCAACCTTTTTGATATTGCCGGGAACATAAGCTCTGGACAATTTATAGATGCAGGTTGCATTTTTCTTTTTAGTAACGGTAAGAGTTCCCTTTTTCATACGCTGGTCAGCTTTTGTTGTCTGTGCAAGCGTATAAGTTTTATTGTTGGAGTCGATCACAACCGCTTTAATTGTAAATAAATCCAAATTGTATTTTAAGGTTTTCATCGTAACTTCTTTATAATAAGAAGCTGTCTTTTTCTTGCCGGAAAGTGTAGCAACCTGTCTGCCATCGCTGTTAAATACCTGGAATGTTACACCATTTACGCCGAATACGTTAGTCAATCCGCTAAGTTCAATGGCAAATGCCTTTTTCTTCTCCAATGCTTTTGTTTTTTTTGTAACAAATGAAGTGCAGGAAGGGACAACATTATATTCGGTAGAAGCTAAAGTATACTGTGTTTTCCAATTGCTGTTTGTAACAACGGCCTTTGCGCCCCATTTGCCATAATAATTTCCGGATTTGGAAACATCAACAGACCAGTTCTGGTTCGCATTCAATGCCATTGCTTTGCCCACGGTTACTGCAGTGGATTCTGCGCGGTTTTTGTTCCAAATCTGGATGGAAATCTGGTTTCCGGTACCGGGAACTAAAACACCGCCGGTGGCTTCTTTGGATACGAAGGCAGCAGTACGGACAACGGCGCCGGTATTTCCTGTGATGGAAAGACCTGCTTTTGCTGTATGAATCGTAAAGTCAGCAGTGCCGGCGGTCAATGTTTTCGTACCAATTGTTACGGTTACTGTATAATTGGCAAATGCATATTTTAAGTCCGCCAAAGTAATGCTTCCTGTAAAAGTGCCTTCTTTGCAGTTAGTCTCGTCGAGAGTGACATTTTTTGTAAAAGCAGTTTTCTTTGTGGAAGAATTGACTGCATTAATCGTAAGTGCGGTATCGGATGCCAAATCCAGACCGGTTACGGTGTAGTTTGCTGTGCCGGCGGCACGATTTGTAGTCAAAACCGCTTTGTGCGTAGATGGTGCTTCAGTAGCAGCAGCCGCAGCTTTTGCCGGTGTACTGACAAAGGAAAATGTCAGAAACAAAGAAGCAAATACGAACACAAGCAAACTTCTTATGTAAGTACGTTTCATGATAAAACCTCCATTCTGTTCCATTCACTATTTGACGGCATGACTTTAAACATGACGCCAAGTTCTTTCATAATCGCACATTTCCTAATGTTTGTCAAGAAATCATGCCTTATTATATGAAGGATATGTGTCAGTTCTTTTACAAAAAGTGTTCTTGACAAAAATGTTTTGATATATTAAGATACCCACATAGGCAAAGAAGAGAAGAAGTACGAGTAAGAAAGAGCCAACAGAGAATAGCCGGCTGGTGAGAGGCATGGGAAATCGCTTATTTGGAATACATCTTGGAGCTTCGGCATTGAAACCAGGTAGGTGCTGACGGAAGAGGGGAAACCCGGCACACGTTATCGTGCAGGAGTATTCGTGCCATACGGCAGGTGTACTTGATGAGGCAGTTGATGTGAGTCGATTGTGAAAAAAGGTGGTAACACGGGATATGATATCTCTCGTCCTTTGAATAGGGTGAGAGATTTTTTTATTATAAAAAGCGGCAGCTTTAGAATGGAGGAAAAAATGCAGGTATATGAAGAATTAGTTGCCAGAGGCTTAATCGCTCAGGTGACAAACGAAGAAGAAATTCGAGACATGGTAAATAATGGGAAGGCTACTTTTTACATTGGTTTTGACCCGACCGCTGACAGTCTGCATGTCGGACATTTTATGGCACTTTGCCTGATGAAACGTTTGCAGATGGCGGGCAATAAACCGATTGCGTTAGTAGGCGGCGGTACCGCGATGATTGGTGACCCATCCGGAAGAACGGATTTGCGTCAGATGATGACACCGGAGACGATTCAGCACAATGTGGACTGCTTCAAAAAACAGATGAGTCGTTTTATTGATTTTTCTGAGGGAAAAGCAATTCTTGTCAACAATGCAGACTGGCTCATGGATTTGAACTATATTGAAGTGCTTCGTGATGTAGGAGCGCATTTTAGTGTAAACCGTATGCTTTCCGCTGAGTGCTACAAGCAGAGGATGGAGAAAGGTCTCAGTTTTTTGGAATTTAACTACATGATTATGCAGAGTTATGATTTCTACAAACTGTTTCAGGATTATGGATGTAACATGCAGTTTGGCGGCGATGACCAGTGGAGCAACATGCTCGGCGGTACGGAATTGATTCGTCGTAAATTAGGAAAAGATGCGCATGCTATGACAATTACGCTGTTGTTAAACTCAGAGGGCAAAAAGATGGGTAAAACCGCAAAGGGAGCTGTCTGGCTTGATCCGGAGAAAACATCACCGTTTGAGTTCTACCAGTACTGGAGAAATGTGGATGACAGCGATGTGTTGAAATGCATCCGCATGCTTACATTCCTTCCATTGGAGGAAATTGATGCGATGTCCGACTGGGAAGGCGCACAGTTAAACAAAGCAAAAGAAATTCTTGCATTTGAGCTTACCAAACTGGTTCACGGAGAAGAAGAGGCCATGAAAGCACAGGAGAGCGCAAAAGCTCTGTTTAGCAGCGGAAATGCAGCAGAAATGCCTACCGTAGAATTAACGGATGCAGATTTGGAAAATGGTACAATCGGTATTCTTAATCTGTTGAATAAATCCGGAATGGTGTCATCCAATTCGGAAGCACGCCGTGCTGTGCAGCAGGGTGGTGTTGCCATTGATGGTGAAAAAATTACTGACATTCATGCACAGATTGACGGCGGGAAATTAGCCGGTGATGGTGTGGTGCTGAAAAAAGGTAAGAAGAACTTTAGAAGGATGGTCTTAAAATAAAAAGAAAAAATTTAGTGGCTCCATGCACGCTTTCGCTTGAGGAATGCGCAGGGGTATCGGCATGCACACGACGCATGCCGGATACCCGCGTATTCCTATGCATGGCAGCCACTAAAGTTTTCAGGAGATATGGCGGCTTGGGATGTTTAAATTTTTATGATAAATATACTTAAAAGTGTTGTATTTTGCCAAAAATCTGATATACTGTGATTAGGCAAAAGTAATAAGTATTAATCGTTAAGTTACGACAAAACCCCCATGAGTGGCCGCTCATGGGGGTTTTTGTTCCGTTTTGGCAAGGTGGCTTAAACCTTAGGCTGGTTGCCTTAGTTGTTTCTATCCAACCATTTGCATATGTAGTGGCAAACTACACCTGCCATGATAGAAACAATGAAAGTAATAAGTATATCCATCGAAAAGTACGTGCCCCCTCTCTGTGCCGGTATAGGGGTGGCAACAAAATAAATTATAGCATAATTTATTTCAAATCAAAACGACAAAAATTTTACTTGCATAAATGCAATTTTCGTAGTAAAATATATTTTGTTGTTCGGCGTGTGGCTCAGTTTGGTAGAGCGCTTCGTTCGGGACGAAGAGGCCGTGGGTTCGAATCCCGTCACGCCGATATAAGGTCCTTTCTTAGTAGGAGAGAGGACCTTTTTTAATATCAAAAAAGTTAAACGGCTGTAAAGAAGGTATAAAAAGCGGATTTTTAAATAATTGGATTGTGGCAACGAACACTTGCCACAAACTCAATTATAATTCCGGTTGATTTTTTCAACATATCTTCTTATAATTAAACTATCAAAAAATGGAGGAGGTTTCGTAATGAGGGAAATGAAACAAACGATGGCAGCAGTGTTATCTCTGACGCTTGCGTGCACACTTTTGATTGCACCGGCAGAGGGGCAGGCAGCCAAAAAGAAGATGAAATTAAATAAGACAAAGGCAACGTTATATGTTGGCAAAAAACTGACGTTGAAAGTGAAAAACACAAAGAAAAAAGTCAAATGGTCATCTTCTAAAAAAGCAGTTGCATCCGTAACGAAAAAGGGTGTTGTAAAAGCAAAGAAAAAAGGTAAGACTGTGATTACTGCCAAAATCGGTAAGAAGAAGCTGAAATGCAAAATTACCGTGAAACAGAAAGTAGTAAAGAAAAAGACCGTATATCAGTCTCAGATGGTCGAAAACTTTGAAAGTTACACAGCAGGAACGGATTGGGGAAATTACACACTTGGTGAGGGACTTACCAGTGGTGGAAACGAACCGGCACATTATCTCGCAAAAGGAGAGACAATGAAGGTTATTACAGATCCGGAAAATGCAAATAACAAAGTCCTTCAGGTTATACCAAAGTTCTATAGTTTTTGCCCGGTATTTACCGTTGACCTTGAAAAATTGACAGGCATATCAGCAAAGAAATTGGGTGATTATAAAGGAATCCGCGTAAAAGTTCGTGTTGTCAGCGATGCGTCCCGCCATGTGGGAATTGGAATCAACTCATTCTTTGGCAAAGCAGGCACGATTAATAAAAAATATGCATTTAACACATATACCACACAGAGCAATGCCCTTCCAAATGAGAAAGAGTATTATAAATTCTATTATACAGAGGGTATGGTGACACCGGAAACACCGGATGACGGCAGTATGCCACAGGTGGAAAATGGCAAGAGTGCCAAAGGACATAAGTTCAAAGAGACAGATAAAAATGTTGGTTTTGCGACAAAGACGCTGTTGTTTAACAAGAAGCTGACCGCAGATTTGCGAAGCCAGACAAACTTTGATTTTGTAGTTGGTGGAAGTTATGGCCCGGCAAATAAAGAATACTTAGCATGGTATTTAGATGATGTGGAATTGATTTACTAAAACTAAAAAGAAGTTCAACCGCAGAAGACTACAATGCGGTTGAACTTCTTTTTTTATCCTAACAAAGCCCGATTTGCTTTTTCTTGGAATTTTTCTTCCAAAATCACAAAGCGTTCATGGGTGCCGCGTCCGATTACGGTCCCTTTTTCATCTTTTGCCGAGACGGAAAAGACCAGCTTTCGTCCGTCGATTTCTACCAGTTCACTCTCGCAGGTAATGGTCATGCCAAGCGGTGTTGGGGCATCATGTGAAATGTCCAAATGGATTCCTACGGTTCCTTCGCCCGCTTCCAAATACGGAGCCACGCTTGTCCATGCTGTTTTTTCCATGAGAGCAATCATAGCAGGAGTGGCAAATACATCCAGTGTGCCGCTCCCCATTGTTTTTGCCGAATTGGACTCATCGGCAGTAACCGTGTAGGTTCCTTTAATTCCAACTTCTAAACTCATTGCAGTTCCTCCTTTTTCTGTTCTACCAGATAACCACGCTTTGCTAACTCCGCTTCCACGTCATCCAGAATCCGTTCTTCCTCTGCGGTGACAGTGTGGTAATGGTAGTCCGATGTCACATTTTTTAAAAGCGTGGATTTTCCACTTTTAATGCCCGCGATAAATTCTTTGATGTCTCGTCGGCAGCGGATATTCATATCTGCTTGAATTTTACCATAAATTTTATGATTTACAAATACATTTTCTACGATACCGCCTAAATCCACGATACAGGTTAATTCGTCCTCTGCCTGTTCATCCGTATGACGGCATTTGAAAATACGTCGAACCCCGCTTGGTTTAGTCGGTGGAACCAGATATCCACGGTTGGTTGCAATAATTTTTACATGACCGGTTCGCAAAAGTGCAATGTCCTGCACAATCACCTGGCGGCTTACGCCGAATTCCTTCGCCAGTTCGGTTCCGGAAACCGGCTTGTCGTGTTCCTCCAGATATTGAAGCAATCGGTCTCGTCGTTTTTCTCCAGACATATCCGGTACCTCCATTTACTCTGTTGCATGCAGATTTTTCAGGGAAATATCCATAATTGGTGCGGAGTGGGTTAAAGCACCGCTGGAAATATAATCGACGCCAAGGTCAATTAATTTGGCAATGTTTTCCCGTGTGACATTGCCGGAACATTCGGTCTCTGCACGTCCGTCAATGATACGGATGGCTTCCTTCATGTCGTCATGCGACATATTATCTAACATAATAATATCTGCTCCGGCGTCTGCCGCCTCTTTCACCATATCAAGATTTTCCACTTCAATTTCAATCTTACGGACAAAAGGACAATATTCCTTTGCCATTTCAATTGCTTTTGCCACACTGCCGGCAGCTCCAATGTGATTATCTTTCAACAAAACACCATCTGAAAGATTGTAGCGGTGATTGTAACCGCCGCCTGCCTTTACCGCATATTTTTCAAAAATACGGTTGTTTGGTGTTGTTTTTCTCGTGTCTAATAATTTTGTTTTAGAACCGGCAAGCAGTTTTGTAATCGAATTGGTATAAGTGGCAATTCCGCTCATACGCTGCAAATAATTCAGTGCCGTTCTTTCTCCGGAAAGGAGAACACGGATGTCGCCTCGCACGACGCCCATTTTCTGACCTTGTTTTACCTCATCGCCATCCTGACAGAAAAAAGTAATTTCCGTGTCCGCATCCAGTAGCGTAAAAACACGTTTAAATACTGAAAGTCCGGCAATGATGCCGTCTTCCTTGCAGATTAAATCAACTTCACCCTGTTTTGCTTCCCGCATTACGGCATTGGTCGAAATGTCTTCGCTCGTGATATCCTCGGCAAGAGCCATGCGGATTAACGGGTCTGCATTTGTAAGCATTGTAATTTCATTCATGATTTGTTTTCTCCCTTTCTTTTTCAATTGCCTCTAACAATTCCTTGTGGTAGGATTCGGTGAGGTTTGTTAATGTATCATTTTGCAAAATATCATCAAAAGTTTTTTCCGGCAAAGCAGTATATTCTTCCATTGCCTGTGTGGCAGCACGGCGGGCAAATACTAAACTCTCCAGCAGAGAATTGCTTGCCAAACGGTTTTTTCCGTGTACACCGTTGCAGCTCGTCTCGCCAATCGCATACAGATGTCCGGCAGAAGTGTGGCTGTCTTTGTCAACCCAGATACCACCCATAAAATAATGCTGTGCCGGAACAACAGGAATTGGCTCTTTCGTGCAGTCGTAGCCCTCTTCCAGACAGCGTTTGTAAATGTTTGGAAAATGGCTGATGATCGTTTCTTTTGGAATCGGTGCCATCGACAAACGAACATAAGGCATGTCGTCAATTGCCATCTGTTTGTGGACTTCTTTTGTTAATAAGTCGCGGGGCAGCAGTTCATTGACAAAACGATTACCCTCTTTATTCAGCAGAATCGCACCCTCACCGCGCACGGATTCGGAAATCAGAAAGCGACGTCCCGGTTTTTCGGAGTACAAAGTAGTCGGGTGAATCTGGATGTAGTCAATGTGCTCTAACCGGATGCCATGATTTTTAGCAATTGCCAAAGCATCTCCGGTAATATGGCGGTAATTCGTCGAATGTTTGTAAATGCCGCCAAGTCCACCGCATGCTAACATCGTATAATCAGCGGTGATTTTTTCCTTTGAGCCATCCGCCATCTGAGCCATTACGCCATAGCAAATATTATCTGCCATAAGAAAATCGTACATGGTAGTATGTTCTAAAATGGTAATGTTTTCGCGTTCTCTCGTCCGCGCCAGAAGTGTGCTTGTGATTTCTTCCCCGGTAATATCTTCGTGGAATAAAATACGTGAATCGGAGTGACCACCTTCTCTGGTGTAGCAGAATTCGCCATTTTCACGTTTGAAATCCACGCCGTACTCCACCAATTGCTTAATAATCGATTGCGAGGAGCGGATCATAATATCGACGGATTCTTTTCGATTTTCATAGTGCCCGGCACGCATCGTATCTTCAAAATAACTGTCATAATCGTCGTCCGACTTTAAGACACAGATACCGCCCTGCGCCAAAAAGGAATCGCTTTCGTCAGCGTCTTCTTTCGTAATCATGAGAACCTGTTTATCGCTTGGAATCTGAAGGGCGCAGAATAAACCGGCGGCCCCTGTTCCTACAATTAAAAAATCGGTATGTTTCATGAGAATATCTCCCTTCCTTACTTTGCCAGTTCAAGCATCCGCTCCAAAGGACGGTTTGCCTGTGTGCGCATTTCATCCGTGACAGACATCGAATGCTCCCCTGTCTCTAAAACATGGACAATTTTTTCGAGTGTAATCTTTTTCATATTCGGACAGCACTGAGCAGAACCTGCCGAATAAAAGGTCTTGTCCGGGTTTTGTTTTTTCAGTTCATACAAAACGCCAAGTTCTGTACCAATGATAAATTCTTTGGCATCAGCGGATGAAGCGTAATCAATGATTTCGGATGTACTGCCAATGAAATCTGCCAAATCAAGAATTTCCGGTCGGCACTCCGGGTGAACGATAAAAGGTGCATTCGGATGAGTTTTTTTAGCAGCTTCTACCTGATCCTTCCGGATAGATGCGTGTACATGACAATAGCCGTCATTGAAAATAAAATTCTTTTCCGGTACCTGTTTAGCAACAAAACGTCCCAGGTTTTCATCTGGAATAAAGAAAATGTTCTTATTTGGAAGTGCCTTTACAATGCGGATTGCATTGGAAGAAGTCACACAGACATCTGCGTGGCACTTTAATTCTGCCGTCGAATTGATGTAGCAGACAACTGCTAAATCCGGATATTCTTTGCGGAGTTCTTCAATTCGGTCGATATCCGCCATGTGTGCCATCGGACAGTCTGCTGTTTCATCCGGCATAAGTACAGTCTTTTCCGGGTTTAAGATTTTGGCGCTCTCGCCCATAAACGAAACACCGCAAAAGACGATGGTATCAGCATCTGTTTTCGTGGCAACTTTGCTTAAGTAGAAGGAATCGCCGATGTAGTCAGCAATTTCCTGTACCTCGTCATGAACGTAGTAATGTGCCAGAATAACAGCATTTTTTTCTTGTTTCAATTGTTTAATACGGTTTTGTAAATCAGACATAATTATCTGTTCCTTTCTGTGTATTGTGTCCTATCATAACACAAAACTTTACAGCTGACAAGACAGAAAGAAATTAAATTTGCTGTAACAGCTTTACAAAAGGGAAAGGGCGACTGGTAACCCAGCCGCCCTTTTGAAAGAGGAGTTTTATGAAAAAATATCAAAAATGTGAAATTGGCATTTGTCATATAAGTTGAAGTTGTTCTTTGTTTCAACTTATGGCTTTAGTATAAAAGTCAAATGTGTCGAAACGGTGTTCAAATTTAATATAATTTGTGAATTGTTTGTGAATTGAGGAATCTGCTTTCTTTTTCACCCAAACAATGGTAAAATAAAAAAAGATTGCTTTGAGAAAGAAGGTATGGGGGATTGAAATATAACGTAGACGAGATACAAAAGAATATGCATATACGACAGGTGGAAGGAATTGGAGACAGGCTGGAAGAGGACATTCGCAATATATTGAACCGTGCAGGTATCTATTTTCGTATTTTCAGCCGTGCGAAGACACCATTTTCCATTGCACAGAAATTAGAAAAACCGGGGTATGGATTTGGGGAACACGACAAGAAGATGCAGGATCTAATTGGACTGCGTGTCGTTGTGTATTATCAGGATGATATGGATATTGTGCGGACGATTTTGGAGAAAACATTTCGGCAGGTGGGCGAGTGGTCTAAAACGGACAATACCGAAGAAGAATTTAAGGCATCTAAGTTAAATGGCGTGTTCTGGGTGCCGGAAGAATATCAGCGTGTCTATAATGGAGACATTAGTTTTCTGCCGATTGATGCGACGTTTGAAGTTCAGCTTCGCACCATTTCTTTCGAGGGATGGCATGAGATTGAACACGATATGCGTTACAAATCACCGTATGGTGATGATTTTTGGCGCGAGGATTTGTCAAGGACCTTAAACAGCGTTCTTGCCAATCTGGAACTTTGTGACTGGACGACATTAAATGTATTTGAAAAGCTGGCAGATTATCATTATACCGAGCGAAAGTGGGAAATGATGCTTAAGGCAAAATTCCGCCTGCGGTTTGATTTAGAGCCATTGGCAGAAGAAATCTGTCAATTTTTGGATGAAAATGAAGAAGCAGCTTACTGTCTGTACCGATGTAACAGACCGGAAGTATTGTTTGCACTGCTTCGAGATGGTTACCATGAAAAAATTACTTACAATTTAATAGTAAAAGTGATTAATGATTCCGTAGCGGATTACGAGCCAAAGTTAAAACGCAAACTTGCGAAAATATGTCATGACATATTAAAGGTAGAGAAGCCTCAGCGAAATGAAAGACTGGAACTGAATCCTTTGGATGTGACGCCTTCATTCCAACTAAAAGTGACTTTGTCGCATGACCCGCAAAGAGATTTAAATGAAGAATTTTTAACGGCGGTGAAATTCATTGCCGGATGGGCACAGGGACGGCTGCAGAATATTGTGGAAGGAATACCGGATACACCGATTGATTATGAATACCATGAAGCAGGATATTATTTACAAATACTAGGGAATATAAGCCTTGGATTTTATAAACTTACATTTGAGCACGCGGATGCGGAGCGTAAAGGAGTGGTATGGCGTACTAAGGTGATTTTGGAGCGAAGCGACTATATTCGTATGAAAGTGGATTGTGATTATTGTCATAATCCGGACCGTTTGATTCGTGACAGTTTTAACAAACCTCGTTTTGTAGATGAAATTTTTAGAAAGATTGGTTATACAGATGTGATTCCAATGATGACAAAGCCTCATAAAGTAGAAAAAATGAAGGAAATTGAGATGTTGAGTGAATTTATCGCAGACCATTCGCGTACACTGCCGGTTATTCTGGCTGTGGAAGAAGAGGACTCCGAGCGTCAGATTAATATTAATCGTTTGGCTGAGACGGTAGGCACTTACGCTCACGTATTTCTTCTTAGTAAAAAGGCAATTCCGATGATGGTGGAAAAATCAGACTATACGACAGAGGAACTGACCGGTGCTGTATGGGTGACATTTCAAAACGGTGAAGACAAATTTTATACGAGGGAGCGCATTGGAAACAGCCGGTTCGATTTTAATAAGTATGCGTTCGATTCCGGAAACGTTTACGAAAAAGCATTCAGACACAAATTAGTGCGCCTGATAAAGGAAAAGAATTGTTAAATTATTTACATCAAATTTACCTGAATTTTGCGTGTTGTTGCTTGACAAATAAAATGTGCCTGCTATATAATTGAGGCGGTATTATATTATTATTTAATCTGATTTATCACAGATTGAGTTTGAAAAGAAAAGGAGAGTAAAAGATGAAAAAAGGTATCACGAAAATTTTATCCGCATGTGTGTTTGCATTTGTTGTTTTCCTTGCAGCGGGAACGCAGAGTAAGGCAGCAGTGAACATGGGTGTAAAGCAGACTGGTGCAGGAAGCAGTTACGTGAATTTGGCATGGGATGCCCAGCTTGGAGCCGGACACTACCATACACAGTTTAGCCAGGATGGAAAAAACTGGATCGATATGGATAACAGTTCATCACCAAGTGAATCGGTATATAATTTAACACAAGGTGCCAGCTATTATGCACGTGTCGTGGCATACAAAGATAGTCACTATATGGGAACTCATGTGATGGTCGGTGTTTCTGAGACGGCTATCGTATCGACAGAACCGACGGAGGTTTCCGGCTTGACACAGACGGCAGCAGGTGTGAATTCAGTTTCCATGTCATGGAATGCATCTGCAGGAGCAGCTTCTTATGTGATTTATGGGTATATTAACTACAATTGGACACAGATTGGTACATCAGCAACAAATTCTGCAACGATTACCGGTGTTGCTGCAACGACATCTACCAAATTTTCAGTAGCTGCTGTGAAAAATGTGACCGGCGGCACAGTAACCGGTGACCAGTGCAGTGGTGTAGAGATGAAAGCGATTCCGATTAAAGTAAGCCGGATTGCTATGCAGTATTATTGGGATTCGCTGAAAGAAGCAAAATATATCTGGACAGATGTAAACAATGCGGATGGTTATCAGTATGAAGTGAAATCTGCAAATGGCAAAAAGACATATTTCAGAGCTACATCAACAAATTCTTACACCTATGTAAAGCCTTTCCCAAGAGGAATTTTCGTAAAAGCCCGTGTAAGAGCTTATGTGACAGTTGGAAATAAAGTTTATTACGGCGCATGGTCTCCGTATACATATCATGCATCCAGTAAGAAAGTAACGGCAAAACGCAGCAGTAACGGTAAAAAGATTTATTTGAAATGGAAGAAAGTTTCCGGTGCCTGTGGTTATCAGGTATATGTATCCACAAAATCAAATGGTGGATTTAAGAAAGTGAAATCCTTAAGCTCAAAAAAATCCAGTTATACCATTACAAAGTGTGGCAAGAAGAAACTGAAAAAAGGGAAAACGTATTATGTTCAGTTGAGATATCAGACAAAAGTCGGTAAGAAAAAAGTATCCAGTAAAATCGTAAGCAGCGCTACGGTATACTAAAAAATAAAAGTAAAACGGGAAACCCTAAAGAGTTTTATGCTCCTTGCGGTTTCCCGTTTTTTTTGTTATGATAAGATTGACTATAAACTATAAAGGAAGTGTTTGGGATGACATCAAGATTGTTTTACCATAAGGAGACAGGGGCGCCTGTACAGATTATTGCAAGAGCCCAGACAAAGCCTACTTATCAGGAAGTAATCTGTTATCAGGAATTGACAAAACCCTATGACCATTTTGTTATGGAAAAGCGGCAGTTTTTTGCTGAGTATGTAAAAGAATTTGCAGAATTGCCACTGGTTGGAAGAAAACAGATTGAAAAAAGAGAAGATTTGCCGAATAAGCAGCCAAGAATTTCCAAGGGAGAAATTATGGATGGAGAGCCGGCAGAAGCCGAGAAACCGGAAGAAGCAAAAGAACCGGAAGTGCCGGAAGCAATTCAGAAGATGCTTGCCTTCTTGGATGCAGAATCGTGTCATGAGAAAATTCGGATTCTGGAAGAAATGCAGGATGATTTAACAGAGCACATTTTGAATAATATTGCCGTGAGTCTGGATTTGTCGTTAGAGGATGACGAAGACGGATTCGAGAGAATTATGGCGGAACTTCGTATGAGAGAAAAATATGAAAGTAACCGGGGAGACAGACTGTGAGTAATTACCGTATTAAAATACAGTATGATGGAAGCCGTTACCGTGGATGGCAGAGGCAGCAGGGAGAAAAAAATACGATTCAGGGACGGATTGAACAAGTGCTGTCAAAGCAGATGGAATTTCCGGTGACGATTGATGGAGCCGGACGTACGGATGCAGGCGTGCATGCCAAAGAGCAGGTTGCAAATTTTCGTATAAATACAGAAAAAACAACGCAGCAATTGCAGCATGTGTTAAATGAATATTTACCGGAAGATATACGGATACTGAAAGTAGAAGAGGCGGGCGAACGATTTCACAGCCGTCTCAATGCAACCGGAAAAGTATATGAATACTGCCTTTGCAAAAAGGACGGATTTGATGTATTTGGCAGAAAGTACATGTGGCAGATGGACAAAGAACTGGATGTCGTGCGGATGAGACAGGCAGTGGAAAAACTTGTCGGCGAGCACGATTTTAAAGGATTTTGTACCAAAGCCTCACGTAAGAAGTCGACGGTACGGAATTTGTACGACATCACGATAACGGAGGATGAAAATCGGATTTATCTGACATTTTATGGCAGTGGCTTTTTATACAATATGGTCCGTATTTTAACGGGAACTCTTGTCGAGATTGGCATGGGCGAAAGAACGGCAGAATCGATTGATGAAGTATTTGCAAAGAAAGAACGTGCGCTTGCGGGTGTGACGGCACCTGCAAAAGGGCTTACGTTAGTGCGGGTTCTTTATGATTAAAAAGACGGGAGGCATTGGATGAGACGAATGGAATTTAAAATGGAGCGTCCGAATCTCGTAAAAGAAGGAGACGAGGTCACCATTACCGAAGGTGTTTTGCCAAGTGCTTATTATTACACAATCAATCCGGCAGTTGCGATGTCCGGAAACTATATATTCAGGGAGCGGCTGCAGTCGCGGATAGGCATTGTGCAGGAAATAAAGCATACGGAAAAAGGATTTTACGTTGTAGTAGAGTTTGATGAGGAAGACGTCTGAAAAAGTACCGTGGAAAAATCTACGGATATTATAAATGGAAAGGAAAATGAAAATGGAACGTAAAAATGCATGGAAAGAATATACAGAAGCAGAAATTTCTGAATTAGAAAAACTGAATGAGTCATACAGAAAGTTTCTGGATGCCGGAAAGACGGAGCGCGAATGTGTGAAACAGGCGGTTGCGATGGCGGAGGCAGCCGGATACCTTGACTTAAAAAAAGTGATAGAGGAAGGAAAACAGGTGAAAGCCGGCGACAAATTGTATGCTGTTAATATGAAGAAATCGCTTGCTTTGTTTCAGATAGGAAAACAGCCTCTCGAAAAAGGAATGGCAATTTTAGGAGCGCACATTGACTCACCGCGTCTGGATATCAAACAGAATCCGCTTTATGAAGATACCGAACTTGCTTATCTGGATACACATTACTATGGCGGTATCAAAAAATACCAGTGGGTAACGCTGCCACTTGCCATTCACGGTGTGATTGCAAAAAATGACGGAACAATCGTAGATGTGTGCATTGGTGAAGATGAAAATGATCCGGTATTCTGTGTGACGGATTTGCTGATTCATCTGGCTGGTGAAAACATGGAGAAAAAAGCCAACAAAGTCATTGAGGGAGAAGCCCTTGATATTTTAGTGGGAAGCCGCCCATTAAAAGGTGCAGAAAAAGAGGCGGTCAGCAAACAGATTCTTTCTATTTTAAAAGAAAAATATGATATGGAAGAAGAAGACTTCCTTTCGGCAGAACTGGAAGTGGTACCGGCAGGAAAATCACGTGAGTCTGGTCTGGATGCCAGCATGATTATGGCGTATGGACAGGATGACCGTGTCTGCGCTTATACCTCTTTGGTGGCAATGCTAGAGGTGGAAAATACGGAATACACAACCTGCTGCCTGCTTGTAGACAAAGAAGAAATCGGCAGTGTCGGTGCGACCGGCATGCGCTCCCGTGTCTTTGAAAATACAGTAGCAGAAGTGCTCTCTGTGTGCGGACAGTATTCAGACCTTGCCCTTCGCCGATGTCTTGCAAATTCAAAAATGCTCTCATCGGATGTAAGCGCCGCATTTGACCCGGTTTATGCATCCGCTTATGAAAAGAAAAATGCAGCTTACTTTGGACGCGGTATGGTATTTAACAAATTTACCGGTTCCCGCGGAAAATCGGGAAGTAATGATGCAAATGCCGAATTTATGGCACAAATCCGTGGTATCTTAAAAGATGCCAAGGTGGCTTATCAGACGGCCGAACTTGGAAAAGTAGATGTCGGTGGCGGTGGAACCATTGCTTATATTATGGCGCTGTATGGCATGGATGTCATTGACTGCGGCGTTGCCGTTCTCAATATGCATGCACCGTGGGAAATTACAAGCAAAGCTGATGTTTATGAAACGAAAAAAGGCTATGTAGAATTTTTGAATCGAATTATGTAGTTTTCAATGAAAAAGTAAAGGAAACAAAAGAATGATAAAAAACAGACTGCGGTTTGCATGCGTGGGAATTATAGGAAGTATTCTGGCACTGGTGCTTATTTTGGCACCGGTGCCTTCTCATGCCAAAGAAAAGGCAAAAGATGCCGGTTCGGTTGCGGCATTGGAGAAAAAAATGCTGGCGAAATCTACAAAGAAAATCTCATTTCGACAAGGGAAAATTCGCAGCACATCAGGAAAAGTATGGAAAAAGGGAAAGAAAATTAAAAAGAGTGAAAAAACACTTTCCATAAAAAAGAAAGGCTGGTACACACTCTGCGTCACAACAACCTCAGGGAAAAAGAAATTGACGCATTTGTATTTTGAAAAGAAAAAATATGAAATCACGATAAATCAGACGGTACATAAATCGGTGGGATATTATTATATTGCCTCACAGGATAAAAAAGAGCTTGTCATGGAAGTGAAGAATTCTTCTCTGGCAGAAAATGCTGCGGTTTCTCTGTGGACCAAGGGTGACAATGCCTGCCGTATGTGGAAGGTTGAAAGTGCCGGCGGTAAAAAGATTCGCCTGAAAAATGAAAACAGCAGTCTTTATCTTACTTACCATAAAGCGTCAAATTCGCTGGTGCAGAAAAAATATAGTAAAAAAGATAACAATCAGATATTTTCCCTTTATCAGGGAAGTGGGGGAAGCACGTATCTGAAGTGTGTCGGAGCCAAGGCGTTTGTATGTGCCGAGGGAAATACGCTTACGTTAGGTACACGGAAAAGAAATAAAAAATGGCGTTTTGTCTGGGAGAAAATCGCAAAACCGACACCGGCAGCATTTGTTTCCGGTGCCACATACCCGGCAAGACTGTTAGTGGGACATGCTTTTACACTGAAAGGGATGATTGCTTCCAGATATTCAATTTCCTTATTTAGTGTTTCGGTATATGATAAATCGGGAAAGGTTATGCTGCAAAAGAAATGGAATGGAGACAGTTGCTTTGGAACGGTTTCTACTGCCGATTCGGCTATTACATTTGGTAAACTGACAGAGGGAACGTACCGTTATCTTGTAGCCATCCGTGATGTGACAAAAACAGACATCATATTGATTAACCGGGAATTTACTGTAGGGGCTTTATCCGGTGGAAGCAATATGACACTTTCTTATGACGCAGCAAAGATAGCGGCAGTCGGGTACCAGAGCAATGGAACGGCGCTTGAGAAAAAGGCGTGTGCTTCGTATGCACTTGCATACTGTAATGCTATTTTGACCGGTACGGTAACAAGTCCACACAGTTATTGGAGTAGTTCTACAAATGTAGACTGCGTGTGGAGCAAAGGTGGCTATACGACGAAATCTTACGCTTCAGAGGCAGCTGTTTTGCAGGCGGCATACAATGAATTAATGGCAGGAAAACCTTCTATTCTTCACGTAACCGGAAATACACCACAGCACTGGATAACGATCATCGGCTGTAAAAAGACAAGGGATGGCAGCGGGATTTCAGTGTCTGATTTGGTGGCGATTGACCCATGGGATGGAAAAGTCATTACCGTTTCTGACAAATATAAGGTAAAAACTTCGTACCGCCTTGGTGTAAAAAGTTGATTCAGTCGTTTCAGAGGGGCTGAAACGGACAGACGACACTGGAAATGGGGAAGATTGTACTTTATAATGAAGAAAATAGTTGACAACAAAGAGCGGATAGGATAGTATAGATACATACAGAACATCCGTTCGGATAATCAGGAGGGTATGAACATGCAGAAAGATCCAAATAAGGTAAAAGCGCTGGAGGCAGCGATTGCACAGATTGAGAAAAATTATGGACAGGGTTCGATTATGAAACTGGGAGATACTAGACACATGCAGGTAGAGTCAGTACCGACCGGTTCTTTGAGTTTAGATTTAGCACTGGGAGTTGGTGGTATTCCGAAGGGACGTATCGTGGAGATTTACGGTCCGGAGTCCAGTGGTAAGACGACGGTTGCACTTCATATGGTAGCAGAAGTGCAGAAGCAGGGTGGTATCGCAGGGTTTATTGATGCGGAGCACGCACTTGATCCGATTTATGCAAAGAATATTGGAGTAAATATTGATGAGCTTTATATTTCCCAGCCGGACAGTGGAGAGCAGGCGATGGAAATTACAGAGACGATGGTACGTTCCGGAGCAGTGGATATTGTAATTGTGGACTCGGTGGCTGCTTTGGTTCCAAAACAGGAGATTGACGGTGAAATGGGAGATTCTCATGTGGGATTGCAGGCCCGCTTGATGAGCCAGGCACTTCGTAAATTGACAAGTGTAATTAACAAATCAAACTGTACCGTTATCTTTATCAACCAGCTTCGTGAGAAGATTGGTGTCATGTTTGGTAATCCGGAGACGACAACCGGTGGTCGTGCACTGAAGTTTTATGCTTCTGTTCGTCTGGACGTAAGAAGAATCGAGACATTATCCCAGGGCGGAGAAAAAGTCGGAAACCGTGTTCGCGTAAAAGTAGTAAAGAATAAGGTGGCACCGCCATTCCAGGAAGCAGAATTTGATATCATGTTTGGTAAAGGAATTTCGCGCGAGGGAGACTTACTTGACTTGGCAGCGAAGAATGACATTATTATTAAAAGTGGTGCGTGGTATTCTTATCATGGAGAGAAAATCGGACAGGGCCGTGAGAATGCGAAGAAGTATTTGACGGAACATCCGGATGTCTTTGCTGAAGTTGATACAGCAGTCCGTGCGAAGTGTCTGCCGAATGCATCAGAGGAAGAAGAAACAGCAGAGGAAGAAAAAAAAGCACCGGCAAAGAAGACAGCAAAAAAGGATGAGTAATCGATGAATCAGAACGAGCCGATGGACAAAGCGGCAAAAGAGCCGGATGAAGTAAGAAAGGCAAAAGAAAAGGCGATGCGTCTGCTTTTGCAGCAGGACAGGACGGAGAAGGAATTAAGAGACCGTTTGTACCGTGCCGGCTTTTCTGAAACGGCATCCGAAGCAGCGATGCAGTACGTATCTGGGTTTGGTTATCTGGATGACAGGCGCTATGCAGAAAATTACATTTCTTTTCATAAAGGAAGAAGAAGCCGCAAGGAGATTTCGTTTAAATTAAAAAACAAAGGAGTTCCACCCGAAATACTTTCCATGGCGATGGAAGGATACGAGACAGAAGACGAATCCGCTGCCATTGAGCACTTAATTCAAAAAAAGATAAAAGGACAGAGATTGTCCGATATGGAGTATACACAGTTGAATAAAATAATCGCTTATTTGGCGAGGAAAGGTTTTTCCTTTCCCGTCATTTTGCGGGTGATGAGAGAAATGAAAGAAAGAGAAAGCAGCTAAAATGACGGGTGCAAAGCACTTCGGTAAGTTTTGGTTGCTTTTTTAATCTCCTTTGTGTATAATGTAGTACATATGAGATTTTGGGTGAACTATGCCCATTTTAATTGTTGTGCCATAAAGGCAGATTGGAGTTTGACATGAAGTACTTTGGAACGGATGGATTTCGCGGAGAAGCCAATGTGACTTTGAATGTGGAACATGCATACAAAGTTGGCCGCTTTTTAGGAAATTATTTTCAGAAAGAAGACCATAAGGTACGTGTGGTAATCGGAAAAGATACCAGATTATCCGGCTATATGTTTGAAACTGCACTGGCAAGTGGATTGACAGCAAGCGGTGCGGACGTATATGAATTGCATGTAACTACGACGCCGAGTGTGTCATATCTGGTGCGAAAAGAGAACTTTGATTGTGGAATTATGATTTCGGCAAGCCACAATCCATATTTTGATAACGGTATTAAGGTAATCAATGGCAAAGGTCATAAGTTAGAGCCGGAGATTGAAGAACAGATTGAGAAGTATATCGATGGTGAAAGCGAAGAAATTCCGATGGCAAAACGTGAAGCAATTGGTCGCTGTTTCGATTACACAAAGGGAAGAGACGAGTATATCGAGTATTTGAAAGATTTGGTGAAAGAACCGTTTGATGGAAAAACGGTTGCGTTGGATTTGGCAAATGGATCTGCTTCTATGATTGCAAAAGAAATCTTTGAATCGATGGGGGCACAGGTAATTGCCCGCCACGATGAGCCAAACGGTACCAATATTAACCGTGAGTGTGGTTCCACTCATATCGAAGTCCTTCAGGCATTGGTTTATGATACCGGTGCGGATATCGGATTCGCTTATGATGGTGATGCAGACCGTTGTCTTGCCGTTGATGATGATGGCAAGGTGATTGATGGTGACCACATTTTGTATCTTTGTGGCAAATACCTCAAAGAGCAGGGCAAGTTAAAGGACGATACCGTAGTTACGACAGTTATGTCAAATATGGGATTGTATAAGGCTTTTGATAAGCTGGGGATTCATTATGAGCAGACTGCCGTTGGCGATAAGTATGTCTGCGAGAATATGATGGCAAACGGCTATGTGATTGGCGGTGAACAGTCCGGTCATATCATTTTCAAGGAGCATGCAGTAACCGGAGACGGTATTCTGACATCTCTTATGATTATGGAAGCATGGCTTCATTATGGAAAGCCGATGTCGATGCTGACAGGCGATCTGGTGATTTATCCACAGCTTTTGGAAAATGTCAAAGTAAAGGATAAAGTAGCAGCAAGAGAAGACGAAGATGTACAGAAGGCTGCGAAAGAAGTAACGGAAAGCCTTGGAGATGCCGGACGGCTTTTGCTTCGCGAGAGCGGTACGGAGCCATTGATTCGTGTTATGGTAGAAGCTGAGACCGATGAGATGTGCAGGGAAAATGTGGATAAGATTGTTAAAGTTTTACATGAAAAAGGGCATGTACCAGATTAATAGAAAGAAACAAAATAAAGGAGAGTAACGAATGAAAGGTGCGTTTTACACAGGACAGTACCGCAATGTGTTCGCGGAACTGGGGCATTCACAGGAAGAAATTGATCAAAAACTCAAAGATGCATTCCATACTGTATTTTATGGTCCGGATGATGAAAAATTTTATTTTGAAGCCGGCGATGATATGGGATATTTTGAAGATACCGGTAATTTCGATGCCCGTACAGAGGGTATGTCATATGCTATGATGATGTGTGTACAGATGGACATGAAAAATGAGTTCGACCGTGTTTGGAAATGGGCAAGAACTTATATGTACATGGAAGATGGTTATAATAAAGGATATTTTGCATGGTCATGCAAGACGACCGGGGAAAAGAATGATTTAGGACCGGCACCGGATGGAGAAGAATTTTTTGCAATGGCATTGTTTTTTGCTTCCCACCGCTGGGGCGACGGCGAAGGCATTTTCAATTACTCACAGGAAGCAAGAAATATTTTAAGTGCTTGTATCCACAACGGTGAAAAAGAGCCGGGAGATCCGATTATGGAGCCGGAGAATTATTTGATTCGATTCATTCCGGGCCATAAGTTCAGTGACCCATCCTATCATTGTGCTCATTTTTATGAGTTATTCAGTATGTGGGCAAATGAAGAAGACCGTCCATTCTGGAAAAAAGCAGCAAAGGCAAGTCGTGAGTATTTGAAAAAAGCGTGTCATAAAGACACCGGACTGGCTGCTGAGTATGCTTACTATGATGGAACACCATACGAGAAAGAGCAGGATGTCTTCGGTGGACGCCACGACTGGTATTACAGCGATTCCTACCGTGTTATTGCAAACATTGGTCTTGATTACGAGTGGTTTGCAGCGGATGAGTGGAACGTTGAAAATAATAACAAAGTGCAGAAATTCTTCTGTGAAACGCACAAAGATGAAGAATTTAAAATATACGAGATTGACGGTACGGTGATTGAACAACCGGCACTGCATCCGGTAGCTATGATTGCTACGAATGCACAGGCGTCTCTGGCTGCAAACGGACCTTACGCGAAAGAATGTGTAGAGCGTTTCTGGAATACACCGCTTCGTAAAGGTGAGAGAAGATATTATGATAATTGTCTGTATTTGTTTGCATTGTTAGCATTAAGTGGAAATTATCGAATTTATTAAGGAAAGAAAATTGGAGGAAAACAAAATGAGTTACACAGTAGAAAATTTAGAAAAGAGCATGGCAAAAATCACCATTACCGTAGATGCAGATGCATTTGAAGAGGCAATGGTAAAATCTTATAACAAAAACAAGAAAAACATCAGCATTCAGGGCTTTCGTAAAGGTAAAGCACCACGTAAAATGGTAGAGAAACTTTACGGACCGGAAGTTTTTTATGAAGATGCAGCAAACTTTGCAATTCCGGATGCTTACGAAGAAGCAGCAAAAGAGAGTGGCTTGGAAATCGTATCTCGTCCGGAAATTGATGTTGTAGAAATCGAAAAAGGGAAAGATTTCGTATTTACAGCTACAGTAGCCGTAAAACCGGAAGTTACTCTTGGTGACTACAAAGGAATCGAAGTAGAGAAGAAAACGGTAAAAGTTATGGCAGCTGATGTCAATGCAGAAATCGACAAAGTACGTGAGCAGAACAGCCGTATGATTACTGTTGAAAACCGCGGTATTAAAAAAGATGATACAGCAGTCATCGACTTTGAAGGTTTTGTAGATGGTGAGCCATTCCAGGGCGGCAAAGGCGAGGATTACTCTTTGGTAATCGGAAGTCACTCATTTATTGATACATTCGAAGACCAGTTAGTTGGTAAAAAAGCTGGCGAGGAAGTTGATGTAAATGTAACTTTCCCGGAAGAGTATCATGAAGCTTCTTTGAAAGGTAAACCGGCTCTTTTCAAAGTTACAGTAAAAGAGATTAAGAAGAAAGAACTTCCAAAACTGGATGATGAATTTGCCAGCGAAGTTTCTGAATTCGAGACACTCAAAGAGTATAAAGCAAGTGTTAAGAAAAACTTGACAGAGCGCAGAAAAGAAGAAGCAAAGAGAGAAAAAGAAAACGAAGTAGTAGAAAAAGTAGTAGAAAATATTACAGTAGAACTGCCTGAACCAATGGTTGATGAGCAGACACAGCAGATGATTCAGGAGTTTGCCGGAAGATTGTCAAGTCAGGGTCTTTCCTTTGACCAGTACATGCAGATGACCGGCATGACAGTAGATGCTTTGATGGGACAGATGAAACCGGAAGCTGAGAAGAGAATCCGCACTCGTCTTGCTCTTGAAGCAATTGTTGACGCTGAGAAAATCAAAGCAACAGCAAAAGACATTGACAAAGAAATCGAGAACATGGCAAACATGTATCAGATGGAAGTGGACAAGATTAAAGAAATGATTGGTGATGCTGAAAAAGAGCAGATTGGTAAAGACCTCGCTGTTCAGAAGGCAGTTGACTTTGTTGTGAAAAATGCAGTAGAAGTAGAGCCTGCAGAAGAAGACAAAGAAGAGAAATAATCAATTCAAAAAGAATGGAGGTATCTCGCAATGGCATTAGTACCTTACGTGATTGAACAGACAAGTCGTGGCGGTGAACGTTCTTATGACATTTATTCACGCCTTTTAAAAGAAAGAATTATTTTCCTCGCAGACGAGGTAAATGATCAGACCGCAAGTTTGGTTGTTGCACAGCTTTTGTTTTTGGAATCGGAAGATCCGAACAAGGACATTCAGCTGTATATCAACAGTCCGGGTGGTTCCGTAACAGCCGGTATGGCAATTTACGATACAATGAATTATATCAAATGTGACGTATCTACAATCTGTATCGGTATGGCAGCCAGTATGGGAGCATTTTTGCTATCCAGTGGTGCCAAGGGCAAACGTTTAGCTCTTCCGAATGCAGAGGTGATGATTCACCAGCCTTCCGGTGGGGCAAAAGGACAGGCAACTGAAATTCAGATTGTTGCTGAAAATATCTTAAAGACAAAGAAAAAGTTAAACGAGATTTTAGCAGCAAATACCGGACAGACGGTAGAGAAGATTGCAGAAGATACAGAGCGCGACAATTTCATGAGCGCAGAAGAAGCAAAAGCATATGGCTTGATTGATGAAATCGTAGAAAGCCGTAACGCAGCAAAAGAAAAAGAATAAACAAGTGAAATGGTGCCGCCGAAACGCCGGCGCCATTTTGCCATATTAGATGGATGGAGGCTCGTAAAACGATGGCAGGAAAGAATAACGATACTAATATGCCAATGGTTCACTGCTCCTTTTGTGGAAAGACAGAGAAGCAGGTTCACAAGCTGATTGCAGGACCAAATGGAGTATATATATGTGACGAATGTATTGACCTCTGTGATGAAATTTTGGCGGAAGAATTTCAGGACGATTTTGATACGCCGGAAGAGGAAACAGAAATCAATCTTTTAAAACCAAAAGAAATCAAAGCCTTTTTGGATGAATATGTAGTTGGACAGGAGGATGCAAAAAAAGCACTTTCTGTAGCAGTTTACAATCACTATAAGAGAATTATGAATGGCGCCGATATGGACGTTGAACTGCAAAAGAGTAATATTTTGATGGTAGGTCCGACCGGTTCCGGTAAGACATATCTGGCACAGACGCTTGCTAAAATTTTGAATGTTCCGTTTGCAATTGCAGATGCAACGACATTGACGGAAGCAGGATATGTCGGAGAAGATGTTGAAAACATTCTTCTCAAAATCATTCAGGCAGCGGATTATGATATTAAGCGTGCTGAGCATGGTATTATTTATCTCGATGAGATTGATAAAATCACAAAAAAAGCAGAAAATGTATCCATTACCCGTGATGTTTCCGGTGAAGGCGTACAGCAGGCACTTTTGAAAATCTTGGAGGGAACAGAAGCCAGTGTTCCGCCACAGGGCGGACGCAAGCATCCGCAGCAGGAGTTTTTCCATATCAATACGACAAATATTTTGTTTATCTGCGGTGGTGCTTTTGACGGACTGGATAAGATTATCAGTTCCCGTATTGATAAAAAATCCATCGGGTTTAATGCGGACATAGCAGATCCGACCGAGCAGAATGTCGGTGAGTTGTTTAAACAGGCATTGCCGCAGGATTTTGTGAAATTCGGTTTAATTCCGGAGTTTATCGGTCGTGTGCCGGTAACCGTTGCACTTGACCTTTTGGATGAAGAGGCGTTGAAAGAAATTTTGACAAGACCGAAAAATGCAATTACGAAGCAGTATCAGAAACTGCTTTCGCTAGACGGCGTGAAATTGGATTTTGAGGATGGCGCGATTACGGAAGTTGCCCGCCTTTCCAATGAGAGAAAAACGGGTGCCAGAGGACTGCGTGCGATTCTTGAATCGAGTATGATGGAATATATGTATGAATTGCCATCCAGAGAAGATGTGACAGAATGTATTATTACCAAAGATGTAATTACCGGTGAGGGAGAGCCAAAACTTTTGGCAGCCGGAAAAGAAGTGCCGGCACTTGAAGAAAAGCAAGAAGAACCTGAGAAAAAGGAAAGTGAAAGTGCCTGAAAAGAAACAAGGACAGGTGATACTTATGAGTGAACAGCAAATGAAGACGATGCCGATTCTCGCCATGAGGGATGTGTGCGTACTGCCGGGCATGTTGGTTCATTTAGATGTGAGCAGAGAGATTACAAAACGAGCAATTGAAGAAGCAATGGCAGAGGATGGAAGTATTTTCCTCACTCTCCAGCGCGATGAATCGATTGAGACACCGTCATTTCATGACTTATATGAAATTGGTGTGATTGCAAAAATAAAGCAGGAAATAAAAGTAAAGGATGACGTGCTCCGTGTCATGATTTCGACGAAGGAGCGCGGAAATCTTTTGAGTCTGAACCAGACAAAGCCATTTCTTAAGGGAGATGTTGTTCCTTATGAATGGGGTGACGAAGAACTGCGTCTGGGGGCACTTGAAAAAGAGGCGATGTGCCGCAATTTGAAAGATGTGTACACGATTTATCTGAATGAAAATCCGCGGGCAAGCCGGAGTGATTTGGAAAAAATCCAAGGTATGAAGGACTTAGGAAAACTGACGGATTTAATTGCGATGCATATCAACATGGGCTTTGACAAACGTCAGGAAATTTTAGAGTGCCTTGACTTAGAACTTCGTTATGAAATGGTGGCAGGTATTCTTACAAATGAGGTGAATTTATCACGGATTCGTGAGGGATACCGCCGCAAAGTCAAAGAAGAAGTTGATAAAAACCAGAAAGAATATTTCCTTCGTGAGCAGATGAAAGTGATACGCAATGAGTTAGGTGATGGCGCGTCTGCGGAGGAATATCAGGAAAAATATAAAGAACAGTTAGAGCAGCTTTCGTGCAGCGAAGAGGTATATCAGAAAATTGCAGAAGAAATCAAGCGTCTGGATGCAATTCCAACAAGTTCATCTGAACATATTGTAGAGCGCACCTATATTGAAAATCTTCTGGCACTTCCGTGGGACAAAGCTTCGATTGATCGCAATGACATTGTGCATGCGGAGCAGATTTTAGAGGAGGATCACTACGGACTTAAAAAAGTCAAAGAGCGCATTTTGGAATCTTTGGCGGTTCGCTGTCTGACGGATAAGAGCGAGAGCCCGATTTTGTGTCTTGTGGGACCACCGGGTACCGGTAAAACATCAATTGCACGCTCGGTTGCCAGAGCACTTGATAAAGAGTATGTGCGTATCTGCCTTGGCGGTGTTCGCGATGAGGCGGAAATTCGTGGACACAGACGGACGTATGTGGGCGCTTTGCCGGGACGTTTTGTTGAAGGGCTGAAGAAGGCAAAAGTGAGAAATCCGCTGATGCTTTTGGATGAGATTGATAAAGTCGGAAGTGATTACAAAGGGGATTGCGCATCGGCTTTGTTAGAGATTCTTGACCCGGAGCAAAACCGGAATTTTGTGGATCATTATATTGAACTGCCGGTTGATTTGTCGGATGTATTATTTATTTGTACGGCAAATACGACAGAAACGATTCCAAGACCGCTTCTTGACCGAATGGAATTAATTTCCATTGCCGGATATACGGAAAATGAGCGGTTCCACATCGGAAAAGATTATCTAATTCCGAAACAGCTTGAGAAAAATGGTTTGCAGAAGAAAAATCTGCAGATTTTGGATGGCGGACTGCGTGCGATTATTTCACACTATACGAAAGAAGCAGGTGTCCGTGAATTAGAGCGTCAGATTGGGAAAATCTGCCGCAAATGTGCGAAAAAAATCATGGAAGGCGAAACGGAGACAATCCGCGTCACTTCTAAAAATATTACAGATTTTCTTGGTAAAAAGCGTTTCCGCGTAGAAAAGGCAGCAAGAAAAGATGAGATTGGTATTGTTCGCGGGCTTGCCTGGACGGAAGTTGGCGGCGATACACTGGAGATCGAAGTGAATACGATGCCGGGCGAGGGTAATTTGAAACTGACCGGACAGCTTGGCGATGTAATGAAAGAGTCAGCAGAAATTGCACTGAGTCTCGTGCGTGCGCTGCTTCCGAAGGAGGAAGAATTTTTCAAAACGCATGATTTTCATCTCCATGTACCGGAAGGTGCGGTGCCAAAAGATGGTCCGTCAGCCGGTGTGACGATGACGACAGCGATTTATTCGGCGGTAACCGGGAAAAAGGTACTGGCAAAAGTAGCGATGACCGGTGAGATTACACTTCGCGGACGGGTTCTGCCAATTGGCGGCTTAAAGGAAAAACTGCTGGCAGCAAAACAGGCGGGCATCCAAAAGGTTGTAGTTCCAAAGGAAAATAAGCCGGATGTTGAAGAACTGGAGGAAGAAATCACAGAAGGTATGCAGATTGTTTTTGCCGGTTCGATTTCGGATGTTTTGAAAGAAGCACTTGTTCAAAAGTAGTGGCCATTTGCCATGTGAAGGGAGAAAAGTATGACGATAAAATCGTTAGAATTAGAGACAGTATGCGGCATTACCAGTAAACTGCCGCAGCATGACAAAATAGAAATGGCGTTTTGGGGACGTTCCAATGTTGGAAAGTCCTCTCTTTTGAATACGCTTTGGAACCGGAAATCCATGGCGCGCATTTCGTCCCAGCCGGGTAAAACTCAGACCATCAATTATTATAACATCAATGATTTATGTTACATGGTGGATTTGCCTGGATATGGTTATGCTAAAATTTCCAAGGAGATTCAGGCAAAATGGGCGCGTATGATTGAGCGTTATCTGGATACTTCAAACGCACTGAGAGTTGTATTTTTACTTGTGGACATCCGCCATGAACCGACCGCAAAAGATGTTGAAACGTATCAGATGTTATTCAAAAAAGGATTTAATCCGTTGATTATTGCGACAAAAGCAGATAAAATAAAGAAAAATGTGAGAAATAAAAATATTTCCATCATCCGCAAGAAACTTGGCTTGTCTCAGGAAGTGCCTGTCATTCCATTTTCCTCAGCAACGAAAGAAGGAAAGGATGAGGTCTGGGAATATATCGAATTTTTCCTAAATTCACAATTGTTATGATAGAATTTTACGAGGTGATACCGGTATGACAAAGAAGCAGCGGGCAGAAAAAATTATTGATTTGCTGGAAAAAGAATATCCGCTGGCGGACTGTACACTTGATTATGATGAGGCATGGAAACTGCTTGTCAGCGTGCGTTTGGCGGCACAGTGTACGGACGCCCGAGTGAATGTTGTGGTGAAAGATTTATTTGCCAAGTATCCGTCACCGGCAGCACTTGCCGCCGCCACACCGGAAGAAATCGAAGAGATTGTGAAGCCGTGCGGACTTGGTAAAAGCAAAGCGAGAGATATTCATAAATGCATGACTACACTTGTAGAACAATATAACGGACAGGTGCCGGATGACTTTGACAAATTGCTAAAACTCCCCGGTGTCGGACGAAAGAGCGCCAACCTGATTATGGGCGATGTTTTTGGAAAGCCGGCAATTGTTACCGATACACACTGCATCCGCCTTACAAACCGGATGGGACTCGTGGACGGCATCAAAGACCCGAAGAAGGTAGAGATGGCTCTCTGGAAAATCATTCCCGGCGAGAAGGGAAGCGACTTCTGCCACCGCCTTGTTAATCATGGCAGGGAAGTATGTACCGCAAGAAAAGCCTATTGTGAAAAGTGTTGTTTGCAGGAGGTATGTAAGAAGGCTTTGTGATAAATATTTGTTGGAATTTTTTTGGTTTCCGTAATTCAAAAGAAAAACTTTGCGTCTCGTGGGCGCTTTCGCTCGTTGAGTGCGTAGCGGTATGGGCACTGAAACTAGCAGTGGTCTCCGCTCCGCTTCGGTCGTTGCATAACAGAAGTCCACTGGACTTCTTGCAACTCATACCGACGCACTCAAAACCCACGAGTCTCAAAGTTTTTCTTTTGTATTACTGGAATTCCAAATAGATTGACAACAAATATTGAGCATAATTGAACCATGCTTAAATGTTAAATTGCCCCTCTAGTGTTTTCAAAAACAACGCTTTTTACTTGATTTGTCTTATAGAGTTGCATATTTGCCTGATTATCAGCCTTTATTAAAGAAAATCACAGGGCAAATGCAACTCTTTCGAGAGAAATTTCTGCTTTTGGTTGTTTTCAGACACTTCTTTTCAAAATCTATGCAACTCTTTTCGCTTTTTATAAAGGTTAAGGTTGCATGCGGCACTTACCTGCATTAAAAGAGACGCCCTGTATCAAGAATTTGCGGCTGGTATTTTCAGTGCCCATACCGCTACGCACTCAACGAGCGGGAGCGCCTACTTGATACATATTTTTTTAATAAACTACTCGAAAACAAAAAGGCCACGCAATCACTTCATCAACACCTTCTCATACATCAGCCCAACCAAAAACCAGAGTGGGGCGTAGTCAAAGCGGACGATTCCTTTATAATTTGCTTTGGATTTACTATAATCCCACGGGCAGCAGCCGCGTTTTTTCAAGAAAGAGCCGGTGCTGTATTCGGTGAGGAAAATACAGGCGGTGTAGACGGAGCCGCGCACGAGGACATGCCTGCCCTGCATTTTTTTGCAGAGAGGAGAAAGAACGGACGCCATGCCATAAATGGGGAACATCCAGATGGATGTCTGGCAGGGCATTTTCTTATTTTTTTCTCCGCACAAAGAGCCGCATCCGGTCCATAAACATTCCATACCCCAGCCGATGAGGCCACATTTCAGAAAATCAGTAGTTTGTTTCTTTAATTTCTTATTCAAAATCATCCCTCCTAGAAGCAGTATGCCCCGAAATGCTTGCGAATACTCATGGAATTCGGTATAATAAATATGATACGTTAAAAAAGCAGAAAATCCAGATAGGAGGTACAACAGATATGGCAGTCATTCGACCATTTCAATGTGTAAGACCTGAAAAATCAAAAGCAGCGAGAGTTGCCGCTTTACCATATGATGTATATAATCGACAGGAGGCAAAAGAAGAAGTTCTTCGTGAGCCGATGTCATTTTTAAAAATTGACCGTGCAGAAACCAGTTTTGACGATTCGGTGGACACCTATGCACCGGAAGTTTATCAAAAAGCAAAAGAATTGCTCGAAAAAGATATTGCGGACGGTGTTTATATAAAAGACACAGATTCGGCGTATTATGTATATGAACTTGTGATGGATGGACGTTCACAGACGGGAATTGTTGCCTGCGCATCCGTGGATGATTATGTAAATGGCGTAATCAAAAAACATGAAAATACAAGAGAAGACAAAGAAATTGACCGTATTACACATGTGGACACGTGTAATGCCCAGACCGGACCAATCTTTCTTGCATACCGCAGTGAAAAAGTGATTGATGAAATTGTGGCGAAAAAACAGAAAGAAGAGCCGATTTATGATTTTACGGCGGTGGATGGAATTACACACCGCGTCTGGAAAATTGCGGAGGCAGAGGACGTAGAAAAATTAGGAAAAGCGTTTGCGGATATTGAAAATATTTACATTGCAGATGGCCACCACCGTGCAGCTTCGGCAGTGAAAGTCGGATTGAAACGCAGAAAAGAAAATCCGGGTTATACCGGGGATGAAGAATTTAATTATTTCCTGTCGGTGCTTTTCCCGCATGACCAGTTGATGATTATGGATTATAACCGCACCGTAAAAGATTTAAATGGATTAAGTAAAGACGAATTTTTGGAAAAAGTAGCGGAATGCTTTGAGGTAAATGAAGAAGATGGCGCTGTCCGCCCGCAAAAGAAGGGCGAAGTTGGAATGTATCTCGACAAGCAGTGGTACCGCCTGATAGCAAAACCGGAGTTGTTTGAAGGAAAAGATGCGGTTGGTTCACTGGATGTATCGGTGCTGCAGGATTATCTTTTGGGACCGGTTCTTGGTATTGGCGACCCGCGTACCGATTCGCGGATTGATTTTATCGGAGGAATCCGCGGACTCAAAGAATTGGAGCGTCGGGCAGATAACGACATGAAAGTTTCATTTTCCATGTATCCGACATCCATTACGGAACTTTTTGACGTGGCAGACCAAAAACTTTTGATGCCGCCAAAATCAACGTGGTTTGAACCGAAATTACGCAGTGGATTATTTATTCACGAAATCTAAGGAGGAAAATTTAAATGGATAAGTTTTTTAATTCGGACAATATGGTAATGCGCACGCTCAGCAAAATTTTTGATATTGGCTGGCTGACACTTATTTATCTCGTGTTTTGTATTCCGATTGTTACCGTGGGAGCAGCAACGACATCGCTGTATTATGTAAGTGCCAAAGTGCTGCGCCACAACCGCAGTTATGTTTGGCGTGAGTTTTGGCACAGTTTTAAGACAAACTTTTTGCAGTCCACAATTGCATGGGTTGTAACGGCAATTATCGTGGTGCTTCTCTGGCTGAACATGAATATTGTAGCGGAGACCGGCGGTGAAAAAGGCGGGTATCTGATTGGTGCGTATTACGCCCTTTTGTTTATCATTTTGTGTATCAGCTGTTACATTTACCCAATTATTTCACGCTTTGGAACAAAATTCTCGCAGATTCTGCGTTTGAGTTTATATTGCGCGTTCCGTCATTTTCTGCATACACTTTTGATGCTTGTGATTCTGGCGGCAACGGTAGCACTTATCTGGTTTGGCATGGTGACAAACGTGGTGCTTATTTTCATTTTTGCGCCGGGTGCTGCTTCCCTTTTGTACACGTTCCCAATGGAGCATGTCATGAAAAAATATATGCCAAAAGAAGAGAAAAAATACACAGAAGATGGGGAAGAAATTGTAGCTTGGTATAACGAGTAAAGAAAAGGGAGAAAATTATGGCAAAACAATTAGAAGACTATATGCAGTGGCCGGAAATTGAGGCGCTTATGTATGCTGAGTGTGGCAGACCTGAGACGGTTCTTGGACCGAAGCAGGTGGACAAAAGCCATGTGCTTATCACGGCATTTGAACCGGAGGCAGATTCGATTGTCGTTTCCGGTGAGGATTTAAAAAAAGAATACAAAATGACAAAAATGGACGAGACCGGGTATTTTGCGGTATTGATTCCGGCAAAAAAAATTCCTTCGTATCATTTTGTCTTGAAACAGGGGAAAAAGAAAATTGAAAAAACGGATGCTTATGCAGTAGACTCTTTGTTTGACGGCGTGGACATGACGCAGTTTAGCAATGGAATTCATGATACCGTTTATGAAAAACTGGGTGCTCACCCGATGACAATCGAGGGTGTGAAAGGAACGTATTTTGCTGTGTGGGCGCCGGAGGCAAAGGCGGTTAGCGTCGTAGGTGATTTTAACGACTGGCAGGCAGCGAGAAATCCGATGCGCTATCTGGAGGCAGCAGGAATTTACGAGTTGTTTGTTCCGGGTGTAAGTGCCGGAGATTTGTATAAATATGAAATCTGGGGCGCGGACGGAAAGCGCGTGATGAAGGCAGATCCGTACGGCAATTATGCAGAGCGTCGTCCGGCGACGGCAAGTATTGTATGGGATTTGAATAAGTATCACTGGAAAGATGAAAAGTGGCTTGCCAAGCGTAAAAAATGGAATGCGAAAAAGGAGCCGATGCTTGTTTACGAAGTGGCGCTTGGCGCATTTAAAAAGCCGGCGGATGCCGAAAAAGAATTTTATAATTATCGTGAACTTGCTCCGATGATTTGCGATTATTGTGAGGAAATGGGTTACACGCATGTGGAATTGATGCCGATTATGGAGCATCCGTATGACGCTTCCTGGGGGTATCAGGTGACCGGTTATTATGCACCGACTTCTCGTTATGGAACGCCGGATGATTTTATGTACTTGGTAGATTTTCTGCACCAGCATGGAATTGGCGTTATTTTAGACTGGGTACCGGCGCATTTTCCAAAAGACGAACATGGACTTGCCCGTTTCGACGGCACTTGTCTGTATGAGCATTTGGACAAGCGCCAGGGCGAACATCCGCATTGGGGCACGCTGATTTACAATTATGGCAGACCGGAAGTAATCAATTTCCTTACTGCCAATGCGCTGTTCTGGCTGGAGCGTTTCCACATTGACGGACTTCGGATGGACGCAGTTGCTTCGATGTTGTATCTCGATTACGGCAAGGAAGATGGCGAATGGGTTGCCAATGTTTATGGCGGAAATGAGAATTTAGAAGCCATTGCATTTTTACAGAATTTGAACAAAAAAATTCATGAAAGAAAAGATGGAAGCTTTTCGGTTGCTGAGGAATCTACGGCGTGGCCGCAGGTGACCGGTCCTGTCAAAGAGGGCGGCCTTGACTTTGATTTGAAATGGAACATGGGCTGGATGAATGATTATCTGGAGTACATCCGCACCGACCCGCTGTTTCGTAAAGGTCGTCATGGTATGCTCACCTTCAGCATGATTTACCAGTATTCGGAAGATTTTATGCTTGTCTTGAGCCACGATGAAGTCGTTCACATGAAAGGCTCCATGTTTACGAAAATGCCGGGAAGTATTTCGGATAAATTTGCTACACTTCGTCTGACGTACGGTTACATGGCAGCACATCCGGGCAAAAAGTTGATTTTTATGGGTCAGGAATTTGGACAGGAAAGAGAATTTTCGGAGAAACGGGAACTCGACTGGAATCTTTTGGATGCCGTAGACGGAGAAATGTCGGATAACGAGAGACTGCGCCAGTATGTCAGTGTTCTCAATTCGTTCTATCTGGCACATCCGGCGATGTATGAACTGGATGCACGTCCTGCCGGTTTTGAGTGGATTAGTACATTGGATGCGGATCACAGTGTAATTGCTTTTTTACGAAAAAGCAAAGACGAAACACTTTTGGTTGTCTGCAATTTTACTCCGGTTTCTTACGAGGCATTCCGTATTGGTGTGCCGTTTGCCGGAAAATATAAAGAAATCTTTAACAGTGATGCGTCCGAATACGGCGGAACCGGATTTGTGAATCCGCGCGTAAAACAGTCCAAACGCAAGCACTGGGATGGCAGAGTAAATTCGATTGAGTGTCGTCTTGCGCCACTTGCCATTCAGGTATTTACCTGCACAAAAGTGCCGTCAAAAGCAGGACGCAAAAAGAAAGAGAGTTAAATCATGGTAAATATAATGCAGCAGCTCATTCAATATGTAGAGCAGCTGGTTCCGCGGGGAATGGATTTTATCCTTTCCCTCGCCATTGGAATCATTGTCTTTTTTGTTGGATCAAAGCTTATAAAAAAACTATTGAAAATTGTGCGGCGTTCGATGGAAAAAAGAGAAATGGACCCGGGTGTTATTTCCTTTTTTCTCTCGGCATCTAAAATCACGCTGTATGTATTTTTGGTAATCACTGTAGCACAGATTTTCGGATTTGCTGCAAGTTCCATTATTGCGATTGTCGGCTCTGCCGGTCTTGCAATCGGTCTCGCTCTTCAGGGCAGCCTTGCCAACTTCGCCGGTGGTGTCCTGATTTTGATTATGAAGCCGTTTTGTGTCGGTGATTACATCATTGTCGGTGATGTGGAAGGCGTTGTTCAGAAGATTGATGTTGTTTACACCACGCTGACAACGGCTGATAACCGTGCCGTCATTTTACCAAATGGAAAACTGGCGGATTCTAACATTGTCAATGCAACAAAAGAAGACCGCCGCCGTGTGGATATTTCAGTTGGAATTGCTTATGACGCACCGCTTAACCTGGCAAAAGAAGTGTTGATGAAAATTGGTGAGAGCCAGAAAGACAGACTTCCTGACGAACCAATTCGCGTTGTCGTTTCGGAGCTTGGCGACAGTGCCGTGATTTTGCTGATTCAGCTCTGGGTGAAACCGGAAGATTACTGGACGACCCGCTGGGCAATGACCGAGCAGATTAAGAAGTCGTTTGACGAGGCCGGTATTTCCATCCCATTTCCACAGATGGATGTGCATATGGTATCAACAAAAGAAAACTGACTAAAAATCATTTGAATGACCTCGTACTTTGGAAAGTGCGGGGTTGTTTTTTATGTGAAAATATTTTTTGATGTTGAACTTGTTTGAGTAATATGTTATAAATAAGTTAGGTGGTGATTACAATGAATTATAATTTTTCAGAAGACTTGAAATCAATTCGCGAGATACTAGGTTTGTCACAAAGTGAATTTGCGTCTCAACTTGGTGTAGAGCGAGTGACTGTATCGAGAAATGAATTAGGAAAAACGAAACCCTCTTCAAATTTTTTAGAGAGTGTATATTCGTATGCATTTGATAAAAAAATCAAGATAAACAAATTAAAGGAAATGCTTTGGCGAGATGATTTAGGAACCAATGCAAAATTACTATTTCACGGTGCAAAAAGCGAAATTAACGGAGAAATAGATGTCCATTATGGAAGGCAAAATAATGATTTTGGACAGGGATTTTATACCGGGGAAACTTACGAGCAAGCAATATCCTTTGTTTCAGGATTCGATCATTCATCGGTTTATTATTTGAATTTTGATGATAAAAACCTGAAATGTAAAAGATATGAAGTAAATCAAGAATGGATGATGACGATTGCATATTACAGAGGAACACTAGAAGAGTATAAGACGCACCCGAAAATAAAGGCACTTGTGAAACAGTCAAGAGAATGTGATTACGTAATTGCTCCCATTGCAGATAATCGTATGTTTCAGATTATCAACTCATTTATTGCAGGAGAACTTACGGACGAACAATGCAAACATTGTTTGGCTGCAACAAATTTGGGCATGCAGTATATATTTATTAGTGAAAAAGCTGCGTCTCAGGCAAAACTTATAGAGCGTTGTTATATTTCAGATAATGAAAGAGAATACTATAAAAATATAAGGTTTGAAGAATCAAAACTTGGAGATGATAAAGTTAAATTAGCAAAAAGGCAATATAGAGGGCAGGGCTTGTATATTGATGAAATTTTGAAGTAAAGAGGTGACAAATGCATGAGAAAGATTTCAAAGGATGGCGTAATTTTGTGTACATTACAGGCAGAGACGTTTGAAAAATCTGTTGAGAAAATGGATACAAGTTCCGAAATTTTTATTCGACGTTTTATGAAGAGTGAGGTAGCAAAAAGATTTGACAATGAATCCATTCTTGAAAGCAATATTCAGGCAAACGATATTTTAGAGTTGATAAACGAAGAGTACGGCATTTCAAATTATGGTTCGCTGAAATATACAAGAAATGAAATGTTTTGGATTGGCTACATTTATAGATACTTTGCATTTACTTATAATATGACATCTGCTCAGATATATAAAATAGTTAAACCCAAAGAATTGAGAGATTTATTTTTGCCTTATCATACGATGGATCCGGCGCAGGCGATTGAGCGGATTTTAGAGGCAAAAGGGATGCTAACTGATGAGAAGCAAGAATTGGAACGTCAGTATGAGATATTTAAGCGCATACGAAATAAACAGTAAGTTTTTTGTGCGGGGATGTTTATTGGACAGCGGAGTGTGGTAGAGTAGAGATACCGAAAAAAATTGATGTGCTTTTTGAGAAAATAGAAAAGGAGTTGGCAGAACAATAAATAAAAAATTAAATATTTGATGATGGTGGATATATAAATATTACAAAAAATTACATTTTTTTTGACATCATCTTTGAAGTGTGGTAATATTGGCGTATAAAGCGCTGATAGGGATAGGTAAATAGGAATGGATGAATCCCCAGAACACAGGAATGTGAGTTGGGGATTTTTTGTGGGAAAATAAATGAAAAACAGAAAGAGGGGAATTCATAATGAGTGAAATACTAGCAAGTGTATTATCTTCTGGTGTTGTGGCTGCCGTTATCACGAAACTTTCCAACGACCATGATAGGAAGAAAAATTATCTTATAGAAGAGGCGAAAGAGAGAAGAAATGAACTCCGTAGAATTTCAAGGGAACTTGAATCTGTAAAAAAATACAATAAAAATACCAAACGTATATTAAACGATTTAAAATTGTGTTTGAATGCATATGGTAAATTTTCTTCAAATAGTGATAATAAGGATTTGTTAAGAGATGCACATATATGGCGAGAGATAGAAATGTTGGAAAAAGAATGTGAAAGACAAAAAAATAAGACTGAACAAAAAAATAAGACCGAACAAAAAAAGTATTTTGAGGAACATAAAGATAAATTGCTGCAGTATATGCACTGTTTAATCGAATATCAAACTGAAGTGATAAAAAAAGAGGCAACAACCAGTTATTATAATGTAGCAATAATAGGACTACTTTTTGTTCCAGTGGTATTTGCTATTTATGGTTTATGGTGGAATAAAGCTGTAAAAATAAGTGGGAGTGATATAGTGTATTGTGTTACAAACTCAGTAATGGTATATATATTACTGCAATTACCAGTATTTGCAGAAAAAATGGGCATTAAATTCGGTAAAATATGTTCTGCAATTAGTTGGGTGGGTGGAATAGTATTTTATATAGCTGAGTGTTGCATTGTTTTGTCAAAATATAGGAAATTTCTAGATGATACTATTATGGAAATCTTATTTATTATTAGTATACTGTTAACCTTGGTTGTTATGGCAATGTATGTATGGCAAACTAGTACTGTGTTTTCGTACTGCAATGCAATAAAAAAAGTTAGTAAAAGTTGTAAGGCGAAAGGGAAAAAGGGAAAAAAGAAAAAATAGGCCTTCAAATTGTTAATATCAACCCTATATGGTATAATACCTCTAAAATGATTGCAGAAACATGAGATAAAAGGAGGTTTGATAAACTGGTGTACTAAATAATGAAAAAGCGTAAAAAAACAAAAGGAGAGAAAAAATGGCAGAAGTAGAAAACAGCAAAGATTTAATTAGTGTGTTATGGAGTGGAGCAGATATTCTTCGCTCAAAAATGGATGCAAATGAATACAAAGATTATTTATTAGGAATTGTGTTTTATAAGTATTTATCGGATTCTTTTTTGATTAAAGTTTACGATTTGATTTATGACGAAAAACCTGAGAATATGCAGGTCGCATTGGATGCTTATAAAGAGGCTTTGGAGGATGACAGTGCTGCCGAATTGAAGGATGAACTGCGTGGAGAATGTCATTACATAATCGAGCCGGAACTTACCTATACCTGTTTTGCCACGGAAGCAAGAAATAATTGTTTTAACCGTGAAAAATTGCAGAAAGGATTTAACAATATCGAGCAGAGCGATCCATTGTTTGCGGATTTGTTTTCGGATATTGATTTGTATTCCAATCGTTTGGGAACGGGAGACCAAAAGCAGAGTGATACTATTTCAAATTTAATTAAAGAGATTGATAAGGCTGATTTGCTTAATTCAGATGCAGAAATCCTTGGAAATGCCTATGAATATTTGATTGGTCAGTTTGCGTCGGAGACAGGAAAAAAAGCGGGGGAATTTTATACGCCGCAGGCAGTATCTAAAATATTAACAAAGATTGCGATTGCAGGGCAGGAAAATAGAAGAGGCTTGTCTGTGTATGACCCTTGTATGGGTTCAGGTTCTCTCTTGTTAAATGCGAAAAAATACGCATCGGAGCCAAATTATATTAAGTATTATGGTCAGGAGTTGAACACATCAACTTACAATTTAGCACGTATGAATATGTTTTTGCATGGCATTGTACCTGAAAATCAGACACTTCGAAATGGTGATACTTTAGATGGAGATTGGCCAACCGGAGAAGAAACCGACTTCCATATGGTGTTAATGAATCCACCATATTCTGCAAAATGGAGTGCGGCAGCAGGATTCTTGCAGGATGAGAGATTTAGTGACTATGGTGTGTTAGCACCAAAATCAAAAGCAGATTATGCATTTTTGCTACATGGACTTTATCATTTGAAGAGCAATGGTACTATGGCGATTGTATTGCCACATGGTGTGCTATTCCGCGGTGCGGCAGAAGGAAAAATTCGTGAAAAACTGCTTCGCTCCGGAAATATATATGCGGTTATCGGATTGCCGGCAAATCTTTTTTACAATACGTCAATTCCAACCTGTATTATTGTGCTGAAAAAACACAGAGAAGGACGGGATGTTTTGTTTATTGATGCCTCAAAGAAATTCGATAAGGGCAAGAAGCAAAATGCAATGACAGATGAACATATTGATGCAGTACTGAATTTGTACAATGACAGAAAAACGGTTGAAAAAGAGTCCTATCTGGCTAGTTTTGAGGATATTGAAAAGAATGATTTTAACTTGAATATTCCTCGCTATGTGGATACGTTTGAAGAGGAAGAGCCAATTGATTTGAATGATGTTTTAAAAAGCATGGCGGACATAGACCAAGAGATAGAGAAGGTTCAAGGTGAGTTTGTGTCACTTTTGAAAGATTTGACGTCAGTTGATGCGGATATTATGTCATCACTCAATGAGTTGATTGGAAAGATGGAGAGGTGAGATGATGGGAAAACCGAAGATTAGATTTAAAGGTTACAATGAAGATTGGGAACAGCGTAAGCTGGGAGAGTATGTAGAAATTACATCAGGAGAGGCACCAGCAAAATTCCAAGAAGGTGATATCAATTATGTTAAAGTTGATGATTTAAATTATGCTTATAAAACTGTAATAAATACACAGAATAAAGTCCTGAAAAATAGTTCTGTTAAAATGGTGCAAGCAGGAAGTGTTATTTTTCCAAAAAGAGGAGCTGCAATATTGACGAATAAAGTGCGTGTTTTAGGCGTTGATAGCTATATGGATACAAATATGATGGCATTGAGTTCCGAAAAATTAGATACAAATTTTTTGTATACAATGCTGTCAAAAGAAGGACTTTATAAAATTGCCGATACTTCTACAATACCACAAATAAATAATAAGCATATCGAACCGTATAAAATTTATTTGCCCGGTATGGATGAGCAACTTAAAATCGGAATATATTTTTCAAATTTGGACAACCTCATCACTCTTCATCAGCGAAAAATTTACATTTTTATCAAAAAAATGCCGATAGATTGGGAACAGCGTAAGTTGAACGAGATTGCCGACAGAGTATCAGAGAAGAATAAGAATAATGAATTTTCGGAACCGTTTACAAACTCCGCAGAGCAAGGAATAATTAGCCAAAGAGACTATTTTGATAGAGAAATTGTAAATAACGAAAATCTGAATGGCTATTACATAGTCAGAAATGATGATTTTATTTATAACCCAAGAATTTCCGTAACGGCTCCGGTTGGTCCAATAAATCGAAATAGACTTGGGAGAAATGGCGTAATGTCGCCACTTTATACAGTATTCAGAACGCATGACATTAATAATTTATATTTAGAGTTTTATTTTAAAACTACAAAATGGCACCGTTTCATGAAACTGAATGGAGACTCAGGAGCACGTTTTGATAGATTTACAATTTCATCAACACAGTTTATGGAAATGCCTATTCCGTACCCAATGCTAGATGAGCAGATAAAAATTGGAGAGTATTTTGATACCCTCGACCACCTCATCACTCTTCATCATCGAAAGTGTGTTGTTTTGCGAAAAATGAAGGTGAGCGATTGGGAACAGCGTAAGCTGGGGGAGATTGCAACATACAGAAATGGAAAAGCACATGAGGCTAATCAATTAGATGTGGGAACCTATGAATTAGTAAATTTAAATTCAATATCAATTGATGGTGGTTTAAAACCATCAGGGAAGTTTATTGAAGATGGTGGTGATACTTTACAAAGAAACGATTTAGTGATGGTTTTAAGTGATGTGGGTCATGGGGATTTACTTGGTAGAGTTGCAATAATCCCTGAAAATAATAGGTATGTATTAAATCAAAGAGTTGCTCTTTTAAGAATAAATGATGATACTAATACATATTTTTTGTTTTCTATTATTAATAGATATCAAGATTATTTTAAGAAGTTGGGAGCTGGCTCTTCGCAGTTAAATATTTCAAGAGGTATTGTTGAAAATTTTGAAGTTACTTATCCAAATGTTGCAGAACAGAGGATGATTGCTGATTATTTTCATTCCCTCGATCACCTCATCACTCTTCATCATCGTGAGTGTGTCATTTTGCGAAAAATGAAGGTGAACGATTGGGAACAGCGTAAGTTGGGAAGTTTGTTAAATGAGACACGCAAAAAGACAAAAGTTGAAGATGAAGATACACTGCTTTCATGCGCGATTGATGGAATGTATCTTAATTCAGAATTGTTTAGTCATTTTAGAGGTTCATCAAATATAGGCTATTTGAAAGTCAAAAAAAATGATTTGATTTTATCAGCTCAAAATTTGCATCTAGGAAATTGTAATGTGAATTTACGTTTTGAACATGGCATAATATCACCAGCTTACAAGGTTTATGAACTTGTAGATTGTGATCCATTATTTATGCAAGTATGGGTAAAACAAGATTCAACAAAAAACTTTTTCTTGAAAGCATCAACGGAGGGAGCAAGTGTTTGTAGAAAAAATATTGTTTGGGATGAACTTTATAAACAGACTTTACCTATACCCAAATTAAACGAGCAAGAAAAAATAGGACAATATTTTGATACCCTCGACCACCACATCACTCTTCATCATCATGAGGAATTTTGCACTGAAAATGTGCTTATTTATATAGAAATTAACATAACAATACAAATCAAGGAGGATATTATGGCAGAATTAGAGTCAGTAATTGAACAAAAACTGATTGATCAGTTAGTTTATGGAGATTCGCAGTGGACTTACAGAGCGGATTTGAAGACAGAAGAAGATCTTTGGAATAATTTTAGATATATTCTGGAGCAGAACAACAAAGACCGTTTAAATGGAGAGCCTTTATCGGATACAGAGTTTGAACAGGTAAAGAACCAATTACAGTTTTCTTCTTTTTACAAGGCAGGAGAATGGCTGGTTGGTGAAAATGGAAAAGTTATGGTGCATGTGCAGCGTGATACAGAGAGACTTCATTTGGTAGTAATGAACCATGAGCATATTGCCGGTGGCAGCAGTGTTTATGAAGTGATTAATCAGTATCGTGCATTAGCAGATGAGGAAAGCCAGACAAAGGCACAGGACAGAAGATTTGACGTCACTCTTATGATTAATGGTCTGCCTATGATACATATTGAATTGAAAAATAAACAACATTCCTATATGGATGGTTTCTGGCAGATTAAAAAGTATATTGGTGAGGGAAAGTTTACAGGCATTTTTTCAGCGGTGCAGATGTTTGTAATTAGTAATGGTGTTGATACAAAATATTTTTCGGCGGCAAGTGATACGGAATTAAATCCGAAGTTTATCAGCGGTTGGTTAGACAATGAAAATAATCCGGTTCCTGATTATTTGGATTTTGCTAAAAGTGTACTTCGCATTCCGGAGGCTCATGAAATGATAGCGAGATATACGGTATTAGATGAGGAAGCGAAGCGTTTGATTTTGCTTCGACCTTATCAGATTCACGCCATTGAAGCGATTCGTGAAGCATCAAAGACGGGAAAATCAGGTTTTGTTTGGCATACAACAGGTTCTGGCAAAACATTGACATCTTATAAGGCAACCAGAAACCTTTTGATGGATATTCCATCGATTGATAAAGCAATCTTTTTGATTGATAGAAAAGATTTAGATACGCAGACATCGATGGCATTTCGGACATATGCAAATAATGATTTAGTGGATGTAGATCAAACAGATAATGTGTTTGATTTAAAGAAAAAGCTAAAATCCGATGACCGTCAGATGATTGTAACGACAATTCAGAAATTACAGAGATTGATTACAAAAAAATTAGCAGAGGGAACGCCGGAGTATAACAAAATTAAGAACTTAAAGATTGCTTTTGTTGTAGACGAGTGTCATAGAGCAGTAACGCCGGGAACAAAGCGCGAATTAGAACGTTTCTTTGCAAATTCTTTGTGGTACGGCTTTACAGGAACACCGAGATTTGCAGAAAACCCATATCCGCAGTTAGGAGATTTGCCACGTACAACAGAGGAACTATATGGAGAGCGTCTACATCGATATACGATTCAAAACGCAATTCATGACAATGCGGTATTAGGATTTCAGGTAGAGCATAATGGACCGAAAAATATGGATGATGAGACAGATAGCAGTATGTATGAGAATGAAACACATATGCTGAGAGTTTTGGATGTGATTTTGAATAAATCATATCACAAATTAGGATTCCAAAACGGAAAAGGAAAGACATATGAGGGACTTCTCACCACGAGCTCGATTCAGTTGGCGCAGAAGTATTATGAACTTTTAAAGAGAGTCAAAAATGGGGAAACCGAGCTTCAAATTGATGAGAAAGTGAAACAGATTTTACCGGATTTTCCGAAATTTGCAATTACTTACTCTGTGACGGAAAATGAAGAAGGCTCTCATTTGAATCAGGAAAAGATGAAAGAGTCAATTAAAGACTACAATGAAATGTTTGGTACGAAACTTGATATTTCACAGATACAAAGTTATAACGCAAATCTGAACAAGCGTCTGGCAAGGAAAGAACCGAAGTTCCAAAGCAGAAGTGAGCAGTTGGATTTGGTGATTGTAGTGGATAGACTTTTGACGGGATTTGATGCTCCATGTATGTCAACGTTGTTTGTGGACAGGCAGCCAATGGGACCGCATGACTTGATACAGGCATTTTCAAGAACAAATCGTATCTTTGATAAGAATAAAACGTATGGTCAGATAGTGACGTTCCAAGCACCAAAATTATTCAAAGAATGTGTGGATAATGCGGTGAAATTGTATTCGGCAGGAAGTACAGAAATTGCGTTATTAGCTGAATGGGAAGAAATTGAACCTGCATTCCGAAAGGCATTAAAAGCACTTAGAGTATCGGCGGAAACACCGGCGGAGATTCCGGCAATGTCAGAAAAAGAGAAAGTTTTGTTTGTTAAAGCTTTTCAGAATTTTGATAAATTATTTGCGCAGTTGAAATCATTCACCCAGTATGAGGATAGTATGCTGACGGAATATGGAATTTCCGAGGACGAATACGATGATTATGCAGGACATTATCTGAATGTAAAGGAAGAGTTAAAAGCCGGTGCCGAGGACACACAGAGCGAGATGGAGGAACAGCCAATTGATGTGGATTACGAATTGATGGCTTATAGTAATACAAAGATTGACTATGAGTATATTATCAATCTGATTCAAAATATTGTGACCCCGGATGAAGATGTGGAAATGACTCCGGAGGAAAGACAGAAGCAGTTGGAGGAAGTCAAGCAGTACATTGATGACCTCAGAAAAGAAAATCCGAAAGTTGCTGATATTATGTCGACTTTGGTATCAGAGATTGAACAGGACGAGGTTAAGTATAAAGGGCAGTCCATTCTCAATATAGTAGAGAATATGAAACATGAATGTATTGAAAAAGTGGTAATGGATTTTAGTATTACATGGTATGTTTCAAAAGATGATGTTATGTATGCGGCAACTCATTACCGAAATGGGGAGATACCAAATGAAAGTGCCATTAAGAGTACCGCAGATTTCACCAGTTTTAAGGAAGCTCAAGAACGGGCAATTCCAAAGTTCAAGTATTATAATATGATGATTGAAGAACTTAGAAAAACTTTGGAGGAAGAAATAAAACCGCTTTTAAATAATTAGTGCATTGAATTTCGCGGACAGTTGTTTTTTACTGTTTATATCAGCGTGAGCAGTACTTGAAATGGAGGTAGTTTATGCTAAATGATATGAACAGTACGGAACTGTTTTGCAATTATTACAAACAATGGATTGATGTATACAAAAAAGATGCAATAAGAGATGCAACTTTGGCGAAATATCGGATGACCCATAAGTGGGTGGAGCGACTGGTGCCTGAATTAAAAGTTTCCGATTTGACAAGAACCGTGTATCAAAAACTTTTAAATGATTACGCCAAAGAGCACGAGCGTCAGACGACGCTTGACTTTCATCATCAGTTGAAGGGAGCAATTCTGGATGCTGTTGATGAAGGTCTGATTGAGCGGGACCCAACAAGAAAGGCAATTATCAAGGGGAAAATGCCAAAACCAAAGAAAATCAAATATTTGAATCAGTTTGAATTACATACGCTGATTTCGCACTTGAACATTAAGGAAGCTCCTAATTGGGATTGGTTTATTCTTTTAGTGGCAAAGACCGGTATGCGTTTTTCGGAAGCACTGGCTGTCACCCCGGCAGACTTTGATTTTGCCAGACAGACATTGTCTGTAAGTAAAACGTGGGATTACAAAGGGGAAGGGGGCTTTCTTCCTACTAAGAACAAATCCTCAGTGAGAAAAATTCAAATAGACTGGCAGATTGTAGTTAAGTTTTCGGAGTTGGTTAAGGATTTGCCTGAGGATGAGCCCATTTTTGTTGGCAAAGATAAGGTGTACAATTCCACGGTAAATGATATTCTTACAAGACATTGCAAAGCTTGTGGAATTTCGGAAATTTCAATTCACGGACTTCGTCATACCCATGCTTCACTGCTTTTATTTGCGGGAGTATCCATTGCAAGTGTGGCAAGAAGATTGGGACATGCCAGTATGACAACGACGCAGAAAACTTATCTGCATATTATTCAGGAATTAGAAAACAAAGATGTGGATTTGGTAATGCGAACGTTATCTGGATTATAAAAAGAATGTAACTTAAGAGATATGCTTGCGCTGATAGAGAAAAATGAGGAGGGAATAAGGTAATGGAAGAAGGAAGAAACAAACTGGATGCACTTAATCGGGAAAACGAAATTTCTGAATTGTTTCGTATTGTTCAAAGTGCATCTATAAATCGAACATTTTGTTCGTTTGCAATTGAAGGTACGTGGGGTGTTGGCAAGACGTTCATTTTGGAATGCCTGGAAGAAAAGCTGGAATTGGAACAGAACGAGAAAACAAAAGATAATAGATACTTTGTATTTCATTATAATTGTTGGAAATATGACTATTATGAAGAGCCTGCGATTGCAATTATTTCTGCACTTAAGGACAAAGTAGTGAATGCAAACAAAATATGTGACGGGGTAGTAAAAGACGCTTGGAAAACAGCAGAAAAATATATAAAGAATATGACAAAAGAATTTGTCAAGAATAAAATTGGAATTGATTTAGTACAGGTTGTAGAAGACGTTAGAACTGAAGGAGTGAAAAGAAAAAAAGAGGAAAATGAATTTGATACATTATTTGCTTTTAATCAAACGCTGGAAAATGTTAGAAAGCAAGTTAAGGAATTAGCAGCTACAAAAACGATGGTAATTGTTGTTGATGAATTGGATCGGTGCATGCCGGCATACGCAATTAAAATATTGGAACGTTTGCATCACATGTTTGAAGGAATCGACAATGTATTGGTGATTATTGCAGTTGACAGTAAGCAGCTTAATCATTCTATCCGGGAGATATATGGTGATCAGGTTGATACAGAACGATATTTGAAAAAATTTATATCCTTTAAATATAATATCGGAATAGGAACAGCGCAAAAGTCATTAATGGAGAAATTTGAAGATTATTTCTGCCTTTTTTCAGAATACAAACAAATAGATCAGACAATAACAAAGTTTTTGAAGTTAAGTGAGTTAGACATTAGAACAATTGAAAAAATAATGACAAAAAACAAATTGGTTCATGGACTTGTATGTGACAGCGAGGTCAGTAATTCGGTGTTGCTGTATGAGGTTATGTATTCAGTTTTGTCATATTTAGGTTCTAATCCTAAAAGGGGAGATATAAAATCTTTTGGAAAAGATTTATATTGGGTTCCTGATATAAATTTAGGGACGTATAGTAGCTTGAGTCTTTGTATTAGTGATGCAATGTTGAAATATCTGAAAGACATGGTAGCGAGTGTTGAAGGGGACAGAGTATTTTTGGGGGAACGTGGTTATATGTCATATGTCAACTTAGACCCTGAAGGAAAGTGTATTGGATATATGGATATTTTATTATCGCATAATAAAAAGTTTCGTTTTAAAAATGAGACAGATGAAATAAAATATGAAATAGAAGTGTGTAAAAAGTACGGTAACATGTTAGAGATAATAAGTTGACAATGGTAGCACAATTTTAAACTCTCTTGCCACCCACCCCCAACCCATGCTACACTAAGACCAAACATTCCAACTGAAAGAAGGTGGCCGTTATGGGATTTTTCAAGAAAAGAGAAAAGGCTGCGCCAAGTGGGAAATTTGACAGAGAAAATGAAAAGCCCATTATTAAAGCGAGCATTTGTAATGGTGAACAGATTGCTGGATTTAAAAATATTCATACAGGCAAAATGAGAGAAATTATGCTGATAAAAACGTCGGCTGATTTGGAATATTTCAAGACTATGTATGGAATTGAAACGGAAATCGAAAAAGAGTATTAATGGAGTCGTTGCGAAAAACTAATTTTGCTTGCCATCTGTCAAAAATATGCAACATAAAAGGAGGTCACGAGAAATGCCATTTGTAGAGATTAATGTAAAAAACGAAATTGAGAAACAAAAACAGGATGATCCGGAATTTAGAAAGGCATGGGAAGATTCGCGTGCCGAGTATAGACTCATAGGAGAAATGATTTCTTTACGGAAACAAGAAAAAATAACACAAAAAAATAGCCTCATTAACAGGAAATAAACAGCACGTAATTTTATGGATTGAGAGAAAGGAGCGCCTATGCCTACTTACCAAACCCTAACCGAAGGACTATACAACACAGCCGTTGGCAAATCATTTCTCGTGAAAGGAATTGAATACATAAAAATGAACGAAGCACTTCTTATGAGAAAAGACACGGGAACGTATTACACATATGGCATTGATTTTGGAAAAATGCCGGGTTTCTAAAGAAGTCTCCAAAATCCGTTCCGGTCGTTTTATCTGGTGATTGTGGGCGGTGCCTGCGTATATGTTTATGGTGGACAGACACGATGAATGCGATTTTAGATTTGTTACGTCTGGAAAGTAGCAATATGCAGGTGAGCAATAGTGTATTGAAATTGGAGGAATTTCATGGATACAAGAAAAAGTGACGCAATTTACGAAATATTATTACAAAAAGGTTTCGCTGAAAGCCTTTGCCGAGAAATTGCATACAAATATATGAATACCGATTATACAGCGACACGAATGCTCGGCTATTTGTACCGCATGACCGAGCTAAAAGAAGAACAGCTTGTCGACGAAATGATAGCAATCTTAGAAGACAGAGACCGAATCATAAAAAAGCATGAGATGGAACAAGCACAGGCAGCCATCAATCGGATTTATAATGAAGGGTTGGAATAAATTAGTAAATAGTTTCACTGTATGCTTAACTAGAAAATGAGAATGTTGTTTCACATTCGGAACCGCTCCCGCTTAGAGAACACACGTAGCGGTGCCTGAGGGCAAAATACGCCCTCTAGGCACCGACGGTGTTCAATGTTCCTCATAGTGAAAGCAACATTCTCATTTTCTGGCTAAGATTACAGTGAAATATTTTTTTAATAAAGGAAGATATGTTATATATTTTGCTTCAGATGCAACGCAAATCTTTACAAAATGTTAAAAGCGTTGCATGCGTTATGAGTAAAAGTGGTACAAAGACAACCATAAGCGGAAAAATAGCTTAAAGAGTTGCATTTATACCGTATTTTATCAGATTGAGGCCGGATATTTTAACGAAAATGCAACTCTTTGGCGCAAATCAAGGAAAAAGCGTTGTCATACAGGGCTTTTCAGGAGGATGTTCAGAAAAAGTATGCCCTGCCCCCCAAAAATGCATTACAAGAACTAGTTTATATACAGTGTTAGATATCAATTTTTTCAGGATTCCAGTAAATCATCAAGAAAACGGTTGCGATAAGTGGGTACAAACACGTGGGTATCGAGCATGTGTATTTAACATGCCGATACCCTTACGCGTTTGTTTAACGGGAGTGCCCACTTAACGTAACCGTTTTCTTGATTATTTACGGAACCCGAAAAAATGCCACCTTGCAAATCTTATACAAATCCCCTATAATATAAATACAAAATTATAAAGGAGGCTAATTATGGGTTGCGCAAAAATGAAGAAGTTACTTTGCCACGGACTGGCTGTGGCGATGGTTGTGTCATTGACAGCCACGGCATCGGACAGCAGTGCGGCAGCGAAGAAAGCAAAACCTGCGAAGAAAACAATTACGATTGAGCAGGGAAAATCAAAAAAGGTTGTGGTAAAGAATAAGAAGAAAAAAGCAAAATACAAATTTACCGCATCAAACAAAAGAATTAAAGTTTCAGCTTCCGGCAAGGTCAAAGCAGTAAAAGTCGGAACTGCCAAAGTTACGGTGAAGGAAAAGTATAAGAAAAAGACAAAGAAAATCGGAACCGTAAAGATTATTGTAACAAAGAAAAAGACAGTTAAGGTAACGAAGGCACCGGTGCAGACGGATCAGCCGACAAATCAGCCGACAAATCAGCCGACAAGCACACCATCGGAGAAACCACTGGTGACCAAAGTGCCGATTAAAACGCCGGAACCGGTTGCGTCAGAAGCCTACAGTAACTATTTTGAGGACGGGGATCTCAAAGGATTTGCGCCGATTGGTGGCAAACTGGAAGTTTCCAATTCACAGAACTACACAGAAGGCGGTATGAACAGTCTTCTTGTGAAAGACAGAACGAGTGAAACAGATGGTGCAAAACTTCCAATTTCCGAGTATGTGATTGCCGGTGAGCATTATCAGTTTAGCGTTGTTGTAAAGCAGGATACCGGAAAAAGCCAGAAGGTTGCACTTCGTATGACTTATACGGACCAGAATGGAATGGCAAGAGACGTTACGCTGATTACAAACGCAGATGCAGGAAAAACTTGCGTAAGCGGTAAATGGACTACGCTCAAAGGTGAAATTACGATTCCGAAAAATCAGGGTGATGCAGCGATGACACTCACCATGACTACCGCGACGGATTCATTCCTTGTGGATGATGTTATCATTAGTGGAAAAGCACAGAATGATGTGTATAAAGTTACAGATGCTCAGTACGAGGAGATGCTTGAAAATAGTGTGTACTCAACCGGAAATAACGCAAGAATCAAGAAAGTAATCAAAAATGCGAGAGACGGAAAAGATGTCACACTTGCCTACATTGGTGGTTCCATTACAGAGGGGGCATTGGCAAAACCAAACAGCATGTGTTATGCGGAAGTTTCCGCAAAGACGTTTGGAGCAAAATATGGAAAGAACAATGGAGAAAATGTTCACTTTATCAATGCCGGAATGAGCGGAACGCCATCCGATATTGGTGTGGTACGTTACAACCGTGATGTGATTGATCGTTTGCCGGAGGGAAGCGACCATCCGGATGTGCTGTTCATTGAATTCGCTGTAAATGATTATGGTACGGCAACCGCAGGAAAAGGTTATGAAGGACTGATTCGCCAGGCATTGAAATCCGGCTCTGCCGTTGTGCTTGTGTTCTCAGTATTTCAGAAGGCGAGTGGCGGTGTTGTCTGTGAAAACAGTTATCGTCCATTTGGTACGCATTATGATTTACCGATGATTAGTATGGGAAATGCGATTTCGTCTTATTTTGGTGGAAATGACCAGAAAGCATTTTATAAATGGTACTTTGGTGATTCTCTGCATCCAAACAACACTGGTTATCAGTTGATGGCAGACTGCATTACACGCATGTTTGATAAGATGGATAAAGAGACGGCAGAAGAAGATAACATCACTGATATGGATGCGATGGCACCGGTTAAGTCATCTGCTTACCAGGGAATGAAGATGTTGGATTCTAAGACTGATGTTACAAAGGACAATGCAATTACATCCTTTACTTCCGGCGGATTTAATCAGAATGATAATGCAACGGGCTCTTTCCAGTACGAGTATAAGGGACAAAAAGGCGCGGCATGGTTCCCGGATAACTGGATGCATACGTCAACAAGCGGCACGGACGCTTTGAAATTAAAAGTAAAATGTAAAGCACTTACGTTAATTTATAAATTAAGCAATTCGACAGAATATGGTTCGGCAGATTTGTATGTAGATGGAAAACTTCAGACAACTCTGAGTGGTTATGATACCAGTGGATGGAATAATGGTAAAGTATATGTAGCCATCGAAGAGGATGCCGAGGCAGAGCATACAATTGAACTTCGCATGAATGATGAAAGTGAATCAAAGAAGTTCACCCTGATGGCAATCGGTTATAACTAAAAAGTAAACTTAAACGTAAAAAGAAACCTGCACAGGCAAGAGGGCCGGCAGGTTTCTTTTTCATTTGGAGCAGAAAGTGATTGTGCTACAGCACAAAAAAACTTGGGCTGCCGCCCATATCATGTTGTGCCGGAATGCGATATAGTGTAACCAACGCAGAGAAAAACATGAAAGGGAGGTTATTCTATGACACCAAAAGAAATTAATGAAAATGCGAAAAAGTATGTACTTCAGTCGTGGAGTAAGCAGAAAAATTCAAATCCAATGCCGATTGAAAAAGCAGAAGGAATTTACTTCTACGATTACGATGGAAACCGTTACACGGATATGACATCGCAGCTTGTGAATTTGAATTTAGGATTTGGAAACAAAGAGATTGAGCAGGCGATTACGAAACAGGCGTCACAGTATTGTTACCTCTCGCCGGCACTTGGCTGTGAGGCACGAAGCACATTAGGAAAACTTTTAATTGAGCATTTGCCGGACAGTTTTGGAAAAATATTTTTTACAAATGCCGGAGCGGATGCCAATGAAAATGCTGTAAAGATGGCTCGTATGTATACAGGAAGAAATAAAATTTTCAGCCGTTACAGAAGTTATCATGGTTCCTCTTTCGGAGCCGGCAACCTGACCGGAGAGCCGAGACGATACGCACTGGAGCCTGGTGTTCCGGGATTTATCAAATTCTTTGACCCTTATGTATATCAGGAAAAAATACGATTTGCCAGTGAAGAAGAAGCTACCGAGTTTTATCTTGCCAAACTTCGTGAACAGATTATTTATGAGGGCGCAGACAGCGTGGCAGCGATTTTCCTTGAAACCATTACCGGTTCGAACGGTGTGATTATTCCGCCGAAAGGATATCTGCCTGGAGTTCGTAAGATTTGTGATGAATTTGGAATCCTTATGGTGTGTGATGAAGTTATGGCAGGCTTTGGACGCACCGGTAAATTATTTGCTTTTGAAAATTTTGATGTTGTGCCGGATTTGGTTACATTTGCTAAAGGTGTTACCTGCGGTTATGTACCACTTGGCGGTGTCGCTGTCAGCAAAAAGATTGCAGAGTTTTTCAACGACAACTTATTATCCTGTGGATTGACTTACAGTGGACATCCACTTGCCTGTGCCGCCGGCGTAGCTTGTGTAAATTATTATTTTGAACATAATATTTTGGAAAACGTACAGAAGACAGGAAAGGTGCTCGGTGAGATTTTGGAAGAGTTGAAAGAAAAACATCCATGTGTCGGTGATGTCCGTTACATCGGATTGTTCTCATCCATCGAATTTGTCAAGGACAAGGAGACCAGAGAGCCGCTTGTTCCGTATGGCAAAGATGAAAAAGGTTTGATGGGTAAAATCGTTAAAGCACTGATGGAAAAGAAGTTCTTTACCTATTCTCATGAAAACATGATTTTCATCAGCCCGGCATTGATTATTACCGAGGAGCAGATTCGGGAAGAAATGGTGAAAGTGGATGAAGTTCTTTCGATGGTAGACAAAGAAATGATTTAGGAGGAATTTGCTATGGCATTATTTAAAACACCGGAATATACATTAATCGGCTCAAAAGCTCTGGAAGAGGCAAAGCCTTATCTTAAAAAATGCGGAAAAAAAGCTTTGATTGTGACAGGAAAACATGTCGTTTTGTCCGACATGATGGCAGAGTTGAAAAAAGCACTGGAGGAAATCGGAATTGCCTATTTTGTTTTTGATGGCATTACCGGCGAGCCGACCAATGTAATGATTGACGAGGGAATTGCGGCATACAAAGAAAACGGATGTGATTTCTGTATCGGTATTGGTGGCGGAAGTCCGTTGGATTCGGCGAAAGCGATTGCTGCCATGATTACGAATGAAGGTAAGATTGCAGACTACAACGGCAAAGTTATTGAAAAACCGATTCCGCCGGTAGTGGCAATTCCGACGACTGCCGGAACCGGCAGCGAGGCAACGCAGTTTACGGTTATCACCGATGTGGAAAAAGATATTAAGATGCTGTTAAAGGGCGGTTATCTGGTACCAAAGATTGCGATTGTTGACCCGGCATATACCTATTCGGCACCAAAGTCGATTACGGCGGCAACCGGAATGGATGCGCTCACTCATGCAATTGAGGCGTATACTTCGAGAAAGGCATTGCCTGTGACGGATACGCTTGCCGTATCAGCCGTAAAACGAATTATGAAATATCTGCCGGCAGCATACAAAGACGGCAGTGATGAAAAGGCTCGTTATGAGATGTCTGTTGCTTCGTATGAGGCAGGTATCTGTATCAATAACTCAACCGTTACGCTGGTACACGGCATGAGTCGTCCGATTGGTGCACTGTTCCATGTAGCGCATGGAATTTCCAATGCGATGCTTTTGACAAAATGTCTGGCATTTGCGCTCGATGGTGCCTATGAAAAATTCGCCAATCTGGGACGTGAAATCGGGGCGGCAACAGCAGAAGATGATGATAAAACAGCTTCGGAAAAATTCATTGAGGCGTTAAATGAAATCTGCAAAATCTGTGAGATTCCAACCCTTTTAGAATATGGCATTCCAAAAGATGAATTTTTCGCTCATATGGAAAAAATGGCACATGATGCCTTGACAAGTGGAAGCCCGGGTAATACAATGAAGCCAATATCCGAACAGGATATAATTGAAATTTATAAGAAATTGTGGGAATAAACCACAGAGAAACAAAGTATGAAACGCAGCAATGGCGCTGAATGAGAAAAGCCGTTGCTGCGTTATTTTTTTAGGAGCAAAAGCTTTGGAAACGGAGGCAGATATGGACGTAATGGTTATAAAAGAAGGAACCATCGTAACACCATACAGTATGTATCAGGCAGATGTAAAAGTGGTGGACGGGGTGATTACAGCGATTGCAAAAGACATCGAGCCGGAAGGCACGGTCATAGATGCCAAAGGAAAACTTGTTTTGCCGGGAGCGGTTGACGTGCATACGCACCTCGAACTTCCGTTTAACGGAACAACAAGTGCAGATGATTATTATGACGGCACGGTGGCAGCAGCATTTGGCGGTACGACAACGGTGTTCAATTATTTGAATCAGATAAAAGGAGAATCGCTTCACGACCGGTATCTGCGGGATAAACAGTCGGCAGAGAAAAAAGCCTGCATTGATTATGCATTCCACTTTGGTATCACGAATTGGAATGAAACGACAAAACAGGAAATGAAAGAAGCGATAAACGATGGCGTAACCAGTTTTAAGGTGTACACCACTTACCGGGAAGACAACATGATGATGGACGAGGCAGGACTTTGTGAAATACTTGCTTACGGAAAAAAAGAAAATCTTCTGATTTGTGTCCATGCAGAAAATAATCCTCTGTTGGAGTACCGCAGAAAAAAATATGCCGGGGAAGGACACACATCCCCTTGGTATCACTACTTAAGCCGGGATGAAATGGTAGAAGCACAGGCGGATAAAACAATTGTTTATTTTGCCGAGAAGATGAATGCGCCGGTATATATCGTACATCTGGCAAATGCAGAAGGTTATGAGGAAGTGAAGAGGGCAAAGGAAAAGGGAATACCGGTTTTGGCAGAAACGTGTCCTCAGTATTTGGAATTTACCTCGGATGTTTATAAAAGGGCGGATGCAGAGAAGTTTGTCTGCTCACCTCCGATGAAAGGTGAACAGAGTCGTTTGGCGCTCCGTGAGGGCATAAAGCGCGGCGTCATTGATGTGATGGCGACCGATCATTGCCCATTTACATTAGAGCAGAAAGCACTTGGAAAAGATGATTTCCGCAAGATTCCAAACGGCTGCATGGGTGTTGAAAACCGATATCCGTACATGCTTTCGATGGCGGTGAATGGCGAGTTGTCATATTCGGATGTAGTCAGGATGTGCTGTTATCATCCGGCAAAATATTTTGGCTGTGAAACAAAGGGAAGTATTGAACCGGGAAAAGATGCAGATTTGGTAATTTTCAATCCGGAGGGCAAGATAACGGTTACGGCAGACAATATGCATACCAAAGCAGAGTATACCATTTGGGAAGGCGTAACGACATCCGGGCAGATTGAGAAAACAATTGCCAGGGGAAAAATAATTACTGACGGCGGTACATTCCTTGGACACGCCGGAGACGGCAGATATTTAAAAAGAAAGAAAAGTTCCATATTTAAGGAGGGATTGAAATGAATGCAATACCGGCACTAAGAAAAGAACGGGTGATAAATGAAGCAGAGCGCTGTCTGTTGTGTTACGACGCTCCGTGCAGCAAAGCTTGTCCAAATAAATGCGCACCGGCAGATTTTATTAAATCCCTTCATTTTGAAAATGAGAGAGGTGCAGTAAAACAGGTCAAAGATAAAGGCGTGTCACTTGCCTGCATCAACCGGTGTGAGGGACGTTACTGTGAGAGGGCATGCATCCGCGGCAAATTAGATACAGCGGTTGCTGTAAAAGAAATTCATGAATATCTGGCTGCTGTGGCAGAGAAAGGAGGAGAGGCGTATGAGTAATTTGAACATTGATTTTTTAGGAATTCCTTGTGAAAACCCATTTTTCCTTTCATCCTCTGTTGTGGGAAGCAACTATGAAATGGTTGCCAGAGCCTTTGAAGAGGGATGGGGCGGTGTAGTATTTAAGTCGGTTGCTACGTGGGTGCCGGAAGAAACTTCCCCGCGGTTTGATGTAACGAGAAAGGAAAGCACCAATTTTGTCGGACTTAAGAATCTGGAAATGAATTCCGATTATGACTTGAAGACAAACATGGAATTTATGGCAAAACTGAAAGAAAATTATCCGGAGAAAATCGTGGCATCTTCCATCATGGGAGAGAGTGAAGAAGACTGGGCGCTTTTAGCAAAACTTTCGGAAGAAGCAGGCGTTGACTTTATCGAGTGTAACTTCTCCTGCCCGCAGATGATTCTCTCAACGATGGGAAGCGATGTCGGTGAAAATCCGGAACTCGTAAAACGGTTTTGCAAGGTAGTCAGAGAGTCGACAAAAATTCCGTTCCTTGCAAAACTTACGCCAAATGTCGGACATATGGAACCGGCAGGAATCGCCGCAATGGAAGGCGGTGCGGATGGACTGGCAACGATTAATACGATTAAAAGTCTAACCGGTTTTGATATGGAAAATCTCGCACCAAAACCGGTGGTTGACGGCAAAAGCTGTGTGTCCGGTTACAGCGGGAAAGCAGTGAAGCCGATTGCTTTACGGTTTATCCATGACCTCTTTGTATGCAAAGAACTGCAGGGTGTGCCAATCAGTGGCATGGGAGGCATTGAGACGTGGAAGGACGCATTGGATTTCATTCTGCTTGGCTGTGAAAATGTGCAGGTGACAACAGCTGTTATGCAGTATGGATATTCCATTATTAAGGATATGATTTCCGGCTTGTCTCTTTACATGGAGGAGAAGGGAATCGAAAAACTTTCCGACCTTGTCGGTGCCGGTTTATCTCATGTAGTAAAAGCGGATGAACTCGACCGCAAGACAATTGTTCCGGTGTCCATTGACAGAGACCGCTGCATTGGATGCGGACGGTGTTATATGTCCTGTATGGATGGTGGTCATCAGGCCATCGAATGGGATGTGGTTCATAGAAGCCCGGAAATTCTTCCGGATAAATGTGTTGGCTGCCATTTGTGTAAACTAGTATGCCCGGCGCAGGCGTTCCGACTAAAGGCGCGTAAACAATTGGTTTAACGCCATAAGGCTTAAACAGATAGATGACAACGAAAAAGAGAAAAAAGGAGTGATTCTTATGATGAAGAAAATTTTATCGATGATGCTTGTATGTGTAATGGTAGTTGGTATGGTGACCGGATGTGGCAGCAGCGACGAACAAAAAACAAGCAGTTCGACAAGTGACTCGGGCAAGAAAAAATTGACGGCAGCAGCAAATGTTGACTATGCACCATTTGAATTTTATGAGGATGGAAAACCGGTTGGTTTTGACGTTGATTTGTGGAGTGCAATCTGTGACAAATTAGGTTATGAAGCAGAATTTGTTCACTATCCATGGGATGGTTTGATTTCCGGTATTCAGGCAGATAAGTTCGATGCCATCGTAGCGGATATGGAGATTACAGATGAGAGAAAAGAATCCGTTCTTTTCACAGACCCATATTTTTATGAAACAATCGGTATTGCCAAACAGGCCGGAAGCAATATCAATGCTCTTTCCGATTTGAAAGACCAGACGATTGGAATCCAGACCGGAACGGTTGCTGAGACATGGGCAAGTAAGAATGAATCTAAAATTCAGGAAAAAGAATTTACGAAATATGAGACAATGGCAGATGCTTTGATGGATTTGGAAGCCGGCAGAACGGTAGCGGTAATTAACAATGGTCCATACATTCAGTATCAGGCAAAGATTAATGACAAGATTGATGTTATGGATATTATTGATGATGATCCGATTCTGTGTGGTATCGCATTTAACAAAGATGACTCCGAACTTTGCAACAAAGTAAATGGAGTATTGAAAGAACTGGTTTCCGATGGAACCTATGCTAAATTGTATCAGAAGTGGTTTGGTGCTGACCCGAATAAAGACTTTATGCCGGGCGGCAAAAACGGAGCAGCAACCGGCAGCGCAGCACAGTAAATGAGAAAATGACGTCTCGGAAAGGAGGTTAATATGGACAAAATAATTGAAAATTTCTTTAATATGTCCGTGTTAAATCAGTCGATGAAATGGCTGATGTCCGGACTTGGTTATACCGCGATTCTTACGTTGATTGCGATGATTACATCCCTGATTGTCGGACTTTTCACCGCATTGGCAAGGATATCAAAGCGGCGGTGGCTGCGGACCTTAGCAGGTGTTTATATCAATATTTTCCGTGGAACACCATTGCTTGTACAGGTTATCATTTTATTCTTTGCCTTTCCGTATCTGGGGATTCAGATGGACCGATGGACAACCGCAATCCTTGCCCTGACGTTAAACAATGGTTCCTATGTGGCAGAGTTTATCCGCGGCGGTATTCAGTCAATTGATGCCGGACAGGAGGAAGCGGCGAAGTCGCTTGGCATGAATTATGTAAAAATGATGTTTTTCGTCATCTTGCCGCAGGCATTAAAGCAGGCGCTGCCATCGCTGGCAAACTCGTTTGTATCGCTGCTGAAAGATACAGCGCAGGTATCCGTAATCGGCGTGGAGGAGCTTCTGAAACAGGGGCGCTCCATGCAGTCGATGACGGCAAATGCAACCCCTCTTATGGCGGTCGCAATTATTTATCTCGTAGTGACACTTCCATTTATTTATATAATTGACAAAATGGAAAAGAAGCTTATGGTAAAACGTTAATTTGAAAGGAGAGAAAAACAATGGGATTTTATGAAGAGACTTTATTACCAATGATTAAGAAAACGGTGGCTGTAATTGAAAAAACACCACATATGCAGGATATTTTACATGGCACAATGCCGGACGATCGATTTCGTTTCCAGATTAAGCAGAATTACAATTACCTGATGGAGTTTACAAAATGCTGGGCAGTTGGTTTTGCAAAATGTAACGGTTATGAGGAAATGAAAATCTGGTATGACCTTTTAACAGAAACAATGCATGATGAGGTTATTTTGAACCGTGATTTCTGGGCAAAGAAAATCGGTGTCAGCATTGATGAGATGGAGAAAACCATCATGGCTCCGGGCAAGCAGACCTACACTTCCTTCGAGCGTTCGAGAGCATGGGAAGGAGATCTTGCAACACAGGTTGTGGCATTGTTCCCTTGTACGATTCTTTACATGTTCTTTGGACTGGATTTAGTTCCGGAGTGTACTTTGCCGGAAGATAATATGTACCGTTTCTGGTTAGAGTTTTATATTACCGATGAGTATAAGAGCCACTGTGCAAGAGCAATTGCTCTCGTAAACAAAGTGACAGAAGGAAAAAGTGAGCGTGAGCTTGCAAAACTTCAGGAAGTATTTGCCATTGGCTGTAACTACGAAATTCTTCAGTGGCAGGATATGTATTACAACATGAGAACATGGCCGTTAGATGAAATCTTCCCGGACAAATTTACCAATTATAAATTTGAACTGGATGTCAAAGAGATTGAAGGGTAGCGTGAAAAAATGAATGCATTTAGCAGTATTTTGTTTCAGATTACCGTGATGTTTTTGCTCATTATGAGCGGTGTGTTTTTGTACCGGATTCACTGGATTTCGGAAGAGACAAATAAGCAGTTATCCAAGATTGTAATTTCATTTGTCAATCCGGCGCTGATGTTTTGTGCGTACACCATTGAATTTAAAGAATCGCTGTTAATCGGACTATTGGAAGCGTTTGGCATTGCGGTTATTACTCATTTGCTATTCATCGCAGCTTCAAGATTTTTTCTTCGAAAAAAAGATGAAAGATATGGACTGGAACGGTACTGCTGCATTTATTCGAACTGCGCCTTTATCGGGATTCCGTTAGTGTCGGCGGTCTACGGATCAGAAGGGGTATTTTATGTAACGGCTTACATTACGGTATTTAACCTTTTGATGTGGAGCCACGGTATTTACCTGATGAGCAAAGACGGGGAATTTGATTTTGTAAAAAAAGTTCTTTTGTCACCGACGATACTGGCAACCATTCTTGGTATGATTGTATTTTTTGCAAGAATGCCGGTTCCACAGGTGATTCTAAAACCGCTTGAATATATTGGTAGTATGAATACACCGCTTGCCATGATTGTTTCGGGCGTTACGATTGCTCAGTCGGGATTTATAAAGGCATTAAAGAATGGAAGAATCTATCAGATTTCTTTTTGGAAACTGCTTTTTGTGCCGCTTGTGGTGATGGCAATGTTTCTTTTTACCGGTGTGAACCACACGGCACTTATGGCAACCATTCTTGTAGCAGCTTGTCCGGTAGCAACCGCATCGACGCTGTTAGCCATGCAGTATGGACAGGACGAAAAATACGCATCACAGATTTTTGGCATTACGACAATTTTGTCGGTTGTAACACTTCCCCTTCTAGTATTTTTGGGGGAGATTATTCACTAGGAGTATTGGAAAAGAGAAAGGAGGACGCAGTATGGAAGCACCGATCATAGAATTGAAAAATGTGAAAAAAAGCTTTGGCGATTTGGAGGTATTAAAGGATATTAATGTTTCCGTAGGCAAAGGAGAAGTGATTGTACTGATAGGTCCTTCGGGTTCCGGAAAGAGTACTTTGCTTCGCTCAATTACTTCACTTGAAACGATACAGGGAGGCAGCATCGAGTTTCATGGAAAGCCGATTGCACTGCCGGGGAAAAAGAGCAAATCGATTAAGCATGAAAAGGTGAGACAGCAGATTGGTATGGTGTTTCAGCATTTTAACCTTTTTCCACATTTGTCAGTGGAGAGTAATATCGAACTGGCACTTCGCCAGGTAAAACATGTGAGTAAAAAAGAAGCGGCAGAGATTGCCGATAAACTTTTGATTAAGGTTGGATTGGAAGATAAAAAAGATGCAAAACCGGGACAGCTTTCCGGTGGACAGAAGCAGCGAATTGCGATTGTCCGTGCACTTGCCATGAATCCGGAGGTGATGTTGTTTGATGAGCCGACATCAGCACTTGATCCGGAGATGGTAGAAGAGGTGTTGAAAGTAATGGTGAATTTGGCAAAACAGGGAATGACAATGATTGTTGTTACCCATGAGATGGGATTTGCCAAAGAGATTGCAGACCGTGTAATTTTCATGGATGGCGGCTATATTTTGGAGGACGCACCGCCGGCAGAACTTTTTAACAATCCAAAGAATGAGCGGTTAAAAAGCTTTCTTGGAAAGATTTTGCATTAAAAGTGTAACGAGGAAGAAAAGGGGAGGTGGCCTATGTCAATTACATTACGTCAGTTGTGTGCCAGTGATAATTACCGGTACGGTCTGCATATGGTGGCAGGCGAAGAAGGACTGGATAAAATTGTCCAATGGGTACATACGTTAGAAGATGAGGAAGTAGGAGATTTCCTGCACGGTGGCGAACTGATTTTCACGACAGGTATCGGACACAGGAATATGGAAATTTTAGAATGGCTGCTTCCACTCATAAATAAATTAAAGGAAAATGATGCTTCCGGAATTGTTATCAATACCGGACCATACATCAAAAAAATTCCGGATGAAGTGATTCAGTTTGGAAATGAGTTTGGCTTTCCGATTTTTACAATGCCGTGGGAAGTTCATGTTGTGGATGTGACCAGAGATTTTTGCAGCCAGATTATCGAGATGGATAAGCGTGAAGATAATATCGGTAACATTTTGCAAAATGTGATTTTCTATCCGGGCGATTTGGAAAAGTATACACCAAGACTTCAAAAAAACGGATTTTTTCCTTCTGAAACCTGCTGCCTTTTAGGCGTGAAACTGGTAGAAGGCAAAAAGACTGCAATACAAAACAGTATTTTTGCCAAACAGTTTATTAAGCGCAAGGTTAAAAGTCTTTGCAGCCAAGTCGGTTTTTTTGAGCTGCAGGATGTTTTATACTTTGCTCTGGGTGACTGCGAGAAACATTTACTGCATCAGATTGTTTCCGGAATTTGTGAGGTCTCCGGTGATAAGAAAGATCAGAAACTGTATGTCTGTGTTGGTTCAAATGAGGACGGGCTTGCCAAATTGTCGGAAAACTATAAGCGGATTTCTCTCATGTTTCCAATTTGTGAGGCGCATGGGGAAGAAGTTTTGTTTTACGATGAATTAGGAATAAAAAAGATTTTATTATCGGTTGGCGACATGGAGTCGCTTCGGCGTTACGAACATGAAATGCTTGGACGGCTGGAAGAATATGATGATGGAAATGGCACTAATTTTTTGGAAATATTTAAGATGTATCTGGATTGTGACGGCAGTGTACAGCGCGTGGCAGAACAGACTTTTACGCACCGCAATACCGTGAATTACCAGATTAAGAAGATTAAAAATATTATTGGATATGATATCAGCAGTCTGGAAAGCCGCTTAGAATTAATGTTAGCTTACCAGATTCGGGATATTTTACAGTGAAAGGAGCGTTTGCTATGATGGACATGTATGAAAAGATTGGAGAAATCGCAGCAGGATTTGAAAATGACATGGTTGATTTTGCCAGACGTCTGATTCAGACAAAAAGTATCAGCGGAACAGAGGGCGGCGTGGCAAAACTGTATCAGGATGAAATGAAAAAGTTAGGTTATGATGAAGTGTTTCAGGATGCTGCCGGTAATGTTATTGGATTGATTCGTGGTGATGAAGAAGGTCCGACTATTATGTTTAATTCGCACATGGACCATGTAAGTGAAGGTGATGTGGCAAACTGGGAAGGATATGACCCGTATGGTGCCGAGATTGATGTGTGCGAAGTTGACAATCGAGAGAAAACCGGAACGGAACTTGCCAAATGTATTCATGGACGGGCTGCCTCAGATACAAAGGGCGGCGGTGCCGTACAGATTTACTCCGGTGCAATTATTTTAAAACTTCGTGAGCTTGGTTATCCAATCAAGGGAACGTATATGTTTACCGGCGTTGTTTTGGAAGAAACGAGTGAATGTGCGGGAATGAAGTACATGGTTGACCATACGTTCAAAGAACGCGGGCTGGATTATGATGCGTTGGTTTCTTCTGAGGCAACTTCTTTGAATTTGTATCTTGGACACCGTGGACGTACGGAATTCTTAATTACGGTTTATGGACGTACTTCTCACGGAAGTGCTCCATGGCTTGGTATAAATGCCATTTACAAGGCAATGCCTTTGATTGCAAAGTTAAAAGATGAGCTGTATCCATCGCTTCCCTCGGATGAGAAACTTGGTAAGTCAACGATTTCTTTGAATATTATTGAATGTTCACCGGGAGCATTGTCCATTGTTCCGGATAAATGTATGCTTTCGATAGACCGCCGTACGGTTCCTGGCGAAACGGATGAGGAAGTGTTGGCTCAGTTCCAGAAGGTGATTGATGAAGTGGCTGCGACAGATCCGGAATTCAAGGCAGATGTAAAGATAAAGAGTGCGGTGGAAAAAACATTTACCGGAATGGAAATGGAGGAAGTGAAAAATGTACTTCCATGGCGTTTGCCGGAAGATCATCCGTTTACCGATGCATGTGCCGAAGGCCTAAAGGAAATCGGTCAGGATGCCAAATTGGATTACTGGATTTTTGCTACGGATATGAGTCTTAATTCCGGACGCGACAAGAAACCATCCATTGGTTATTCGCCGATGCAGGAGCAGTATGCACATACGCCGTATGATAAGGTGCGGATTGATTTTATGATGGAGGCATTATCCGGCAACGCTGCCATTTTCTTAAAGAGCTGCGAGGCGGGAAAAGGAATCGGACAGAGTTTGTAAGAAGTTTAGATAAATAACTTCGGATTGGAGGCTTTTATGAAAATGAAACTGGATAAAATACAGAGAATTCATATGCGGGACTTTATTACACCGGACCGGTTTCGTACCGTCGAGAGAGAGCAGTATGATTATGCACATGGAGTGCATGAAATCCCGGTTGTGATTGATTTGGATAAAAAAACGGAGAAACGCTTAAGTTTTTCCGTTGGCGAGCGTGGACAGATTTTCGGATTTGCTACGGCGTTTGGTAAATTGCTTAGGCGGTTTGATGAAGTAGAGCGCATTAGCATGGAGCCGACCGAGGAAGATTATTTATTTATGGTTGTTATCCGTGGCAAAAATGATGAATATTATCTTGTGTCAGAAACGGAGATTGTTGTTTTATTGGAGGGCGCACTGAGAATTCCTTCCCAGCGGTAGTTGAAAGGAAGAAAAACCTGTGGTACACTATGGTTGAAAATGAAGCAAGGATATGAGAATTATGATGTACACAGGAAAACAGCTAAGGGCACTTGTGATGCCTCTTATGTTTGAGCAGTTTTTAAATGTAATGGTCGGCATGGTGGATACGCTGATGGTTTCCAAGGCGGGAGAAGCAGCGGTATCCGGCGTGGCACTTACGACTAATATTAATCTATTGATTATTCAGGTAATGGCGGCACTTGCGACAGGAGGTGCCGTCGTTTGCAGTCAGTACAACGGACGGCGTGATACAAAAGATGCTGCTTATGCGGCAGGACAGTTGGAAACGGTGTTGTTTATTTTCTCCATGGCAGCAGCGTTTATTTGTGCTGTTTTTGGAAAACAGATGTTACCGGCAATCTTTGGAAGTGTAGAAGATTCGGTTATGCACAGTGCATGGATTTATATGTTTGTAACGGCACTTTCTTATCCATTTCTTGGAATTTATAATGCGGGAGCCGCCATTTTCAGAAGTGTGGGAAACAGCAAGGTCAGTATGGGACTCAGTGTGTTAATGAATGCGATTAATATTGCGCTGAATGCGGTTTTGGTGGCACTCGGCTATGGGGTGCTTGGTGTGGCTCTTGCAACGCTTGTGAGCCGCGTTGTCTGTGGAATCTGTATGACCGTTTTGGTTGCCCGCCCGTATAATCCTTTGCAGATAAAGAAATTTTCTTCGCTGCTTCCGAATAAAAAAATGATTCTTCGGATTCTCCGTATCGGAATTCCAAGCGGTATTGAAAATAGCATGTTTCAGGTCGGAAAATTAATGGTAGTAAGTATGATTACATCATTTGGAACGGCGGCAATCGCGGCCAATTCAGTCAGTTATTCCATTATTGAATTTCCCAATATTCCGGGGATGTCGATGGGGCTTGCCCTGATTACCGTGGTGGGAACCTGCCTTGGAGCCGGTGAGGTGGTACAGGCAAAAAAATACACGAAAAAACTGATGTTGTTTGCTTATCTGGGAGATTGGATCATGAATCTAGTTTTGTTTGTATTTGCCGTTCCGATTGTATCGGTATTTTCTCTTTCACCGGAAGCAACCCGGATGGCGGCGGAGGTGCTTCGCTGGTTTAGTACAATTGCTGTTTTTATCTGGCCACTCAGTTTTACCCTGCCAAATGCATTGCGGGCAGCAGGCGATGTGAAATTTACGATGCTGACAGGAATTATTTCCATGTGGCTGTTCCGCGTGCTTTGCAGTTATTTACTTGCGGTGGTATGTAACATGGGTATTTTAGGTGTGTGGTTTGGTATGTTTATTGACTGGGCGGTTCGCTCGCTGTTATTTGCTGTGAGATATTTGTCCGGGCGCTGGCAGATGAAAAAAGTGATTTAAGATATTTACTGATTTTAAGGAGAACTGGTTATGATACAAGAAATTGCACCAAAAAAGTTTGATAATGCTTATCACGCAAAAAGTCCGAAGCCGGATGATTTTGTGCTTGTTTTTCGTGGACATGGGAAACCGGATGACAGGATTTTGTGCCAGATTGAAGATGGAAAAATTGTGCTTCCAACCTATGGTGAATTGGGGTGTGAAAAGCATTTATTACAATATTTATTTTCGATTGATGAAACCTGCTATTTTCTTTATATGTCGGGGGATTTATCAGCAGGTTTATTTATATCGGACATTTTTTCTTTTTCCTATGAACCAATTCGGAGTCTCCGCAGAAATGACCCGGTATACACTTGCTTTGCCGGTATGACAGGATATCATTTGTATGTCTGGTACCGCGACAATGTTTTTTGCGGGCGCTGTGGTGCAAAAACCGTGCATGATAAAAAGGAGCGGATGAAGAGGTGCCCGCATTGTGGAAATCTGATTTTTCCAAAGATTGCCCCGGCGGTGATTATCGGGTTAATTCATGAGGATTCTATTTTGATTTCCACGTATGCAGACCGTCCCTACAAAGGGCGTGCGCTGCTTGCCGGTTTCTGTGAAATTGGTGAGACACCGGAGCAGACGGTCGTTCGTGAGGTGCAGGAAGAAGTGGGGCTTCGTGTGAAAAATATTCGTTATTTTGACAGCCAACCGTGGGGATTTGATTCGAATCTTTTACTTGGTTATTACTGCGAAGTAGATGGCGGTACTTCGATTACAATGGACGAAACGGAACTTGCAACGGCACGCTTTGTTAAGCGGGATAAAATTGAAGAAGACAAAAATCTTTTAAGTCTTACGGCAACAATGATTGACCGGTTCCGCAAAGGCCTGGAATAGCTTTTTTATGGTGGCTCATTGACCCGGTGGCTGCATGGCTTCAGATCCCCTATCTTTTGTGGGTGATTTTTGCAGCGGTCTTAAATGCGTCGGTGTGGTGGATGAAAAAATAGAAACGAACAAATGTTCATTTTTTCGTTGCAATACAATTTTCAATGTGCTATACTTGTATCACGAGTAGTGAACGACCTATGGATAGGGAATGAATCATATGATTTGTTCCCTATGTTGTTATAGCAATTCATCCAGACGGAGGTGGACAAATAAACGATGGACCATTTCGTATTACATTCCGAATATCAGCCGACCGGTGACCAGCCGCAGGCAATTGATGCTCTTGTGAAAGGCTTTCAGGAAGGAAATCAGTTTCAGACACTTCTTGGTGTTACCGGTTCCGGTAAAACTTTTACGATGGCAAATGTGATTGAAAAATTGAACAAGCCAACGCTTGTGATTGCACACAATAAGACACTGGCGGCACAGCTGTATGGCGAATTTAAAGAATTTTTCCCGGAGAATGCGGTAGAATATTTTGTGTCATACTATGATTATTACCAGCCGGAAGCTTATGTGCCTTCGACGGATACCTATATAGAAAAGGATTCGGCAATCAATGATGAAATCGATAAACTGCGCCATTCGGCGACAGCGGCACTGACTGAGCGCAGTGATGTGGTTATTATTGCGAGTGTTTCCTGCATTTATGGACTGGGTAGTCCAATCGATTATCAAAATATGACGGTATCTCTGCGTCCGGGCATGGAAAAGGATAGGGATGAGGTGATTCGGCGTCTGATTGATATTCAGTACACGCGGAATGATATGGATTTTCATCGTGGCACGTTCCGTGTGCGTGGTGATGTAGTTGAGATTTTTCCGGCATCGGCAAGTGACCGTGCGATTCGGGTTGAGTTTTTTGGGGATGAAGTGGACAGGATACAGGAAATTGATGTTGTGACCGGAGAGGCGACGGCGGATTTAGAGCATATGGTTGTTTTCCCGGCATCTCATTATGTAGTGGCACCGGATAAGATGGAGCGTGCGATTGCGGGAATTGAAAAAGAACTGGATGAGCGTGTGAAGTATTTTAAGAGTGAGGATAAATTGATTGAGGCGCAGCGGATTTCCGAGAGGACACATTTTGATGTTGAGATGTTAAGGGAGACCGGTTTTTGCTCCGGCATTGAGAATTATTCCATGCATTTGAACGGGTTACAGCCGATGGAAACGCCGATGACTTTGATGGATTATTTCCCGGATGATTTTTTGATTATTGTGGACGAGTCGCATATTACGATTCCACAGATTGGCGGGATGTTTGCCGGTGACCAGTCGAGGAAATCTACACTTGTAGAATACGGGTTTCGCCTGCCTTCTGCCAAAAGTAACCGCCCTCTGAACTTTGAAGAATTTGAGGGGCATATTAACCAGATGATGTTTGTTTCGGCTACGCCATCGACGTATGAGACAGAGCATGAACTGCTTCGTACCGAGCAGATTATTCGTCCGACGGGGCTGTTGGATCCGGAGCTTGATGTAAGACCGGTTAAAGGACAGGTGGATGATTTACTCGGAGAGATTCGAAAGGTTACCGAGAAGAAGGGAAAGGTTCTCGTTACGACACTGACAAAACGAATGGCAGAGGATTTAACGAAATATTTAAAGGAAGTCGGGGTGCGCGTGCGGTATCTGCATTCGGATATTGATACGCTGGAGCGTTCAGAAATTATTCGCGATATGCGTCTGGATGTGTTTGATGTCTTAGTCGGAATTAACCTTTTGCGAGAGGGTCTTGATATTCCGGAGATTCAGTTGGTAGCGATTTTGGATGCGGACAAAGAAGGTTTCTTGCGTTCGGAGACTTCTTTGATTCAGACAATTGGGCGTGCGGCACGAAACTCGGAAGGACATGTTATTATGTATGCGGATAAGATTACCGATTCCATGCGTAAGGCAATTGATGAAACCGAGCGGCGCCGCAAGATACAAAAAGAATATAATGAAGAACACGGCATTGTGCCAAAGACAATTCAGAAGGCGGTGCGTGATCGAATCCGTATTTCAAAGAAAGCAGGTACGGATATTACGGAAGAAGAGAAAGATCCGGAATCCATGAGTTTTGAGGAATTGCAGCGTCATATTGCTAAGATGATGAAACAGATGAATCAGGCAGCGGCTGAGTTGAATTTTGAAAAGGCTGCCAAACTGCGTGACCGGATGATTGAATATAAAAAGCATTTAGAGGAAATCCGCAGTGAACTTTAGAAGTAAAAAAGCGATGGAGGTTAGTATGGATACAAAGCGAGAAATACGGATACGAGGTGCCAAAGAGCATAATCTTCAAAATATTGATTTGGATATTCCAAGAGATAAATTTGTGGTGTTGACCGGTTTAAGCGGCTCCGGAAAGTCATCGTTGGCGTTTGATACCATTTACGCCGAAGGACAGAGAAGATATATGGAGTCATTATCTTCTTATGCCAGACAGTTTTTAGGACAGATGGAGAAGCCGGATGTTGAGAGCTTGGAAGGACTTCCGCCGGCAATTTCGATTGACCAGAAATCGACCAATCGTAATCCACGTTCTACGGTAGGAACGGTTACGGAAATTTATGATTATTTTCGTCTTTTATATGCCAGAATTGGAATTCCTCATTGCCCGAAGTGTGGCAAGGAAATCCAAAAACAGTCGGTAGACCAGATGGTGGATGAAATCATGAAATTGCCGGAGCGTACGAAAATTATGCTGCTTGCTCCGGTTGTGCGTGGACGCAAAGGAGAGCATGTAAAAGTGTTAGACAAGGCAAAGCGCAGTGGTTATGTGCGCGTTGTCGTGGATGGCAATTTGTATTCACTGGATGAAGAAATCAAGTTAGAGAAAAATAAAAAACACAACATTGAAATTGTAGTGGACCGACTTTCAATTCGGGAGGGAATTGAAAAACGAATGACCGATTCTATTGAAACGGTGCTTAAGTTAGCCGATGGTTTATTGGTTGTCGATGTGATTGGAGGAGAAAAAATTTCTTTCAGTCAGAGTTTTTCCTGCCCGGACTGTGGAATTAGTGTAGATGAAATTGAGCCACGCAGTTTTTCGTTTAACAATCCATTTGGTGCGTGTCCTGAATGTCATGGAATCGGTTACCGGATGGAGTTTGATGAGGATTTGATTATTCCGGATAAGACGCTTAGTATTGCGCAGGGGGCGATTGCGGCACCTGGCTGGCAGTCTGTGGTAAATCCGGATAGCTACAGCCGTGCGATTTTGGATGCGATGGCAGAGTTTTATGGATTTGATTTAGATACACCATATGGCGAATATCCGGAGGATGTTCATGACTTAATCTGGTATGGAACCGGCGGTCAGCGTGTGGAAGTTCATTATACCGGCAGACATGGACACGGTGTTTATAATATCGCGTTTGAGGGACTGCTTGGTAATTTACAGAAGCGATATCGTGAGACCGGTTCGGAGACTACGAAGCAGGAATATGAGTCATTTATGCAGATTACGCCCTGCCACGTCTGCGGCGGCAAGCGGTTGAAGAAAGAATCCCTTGCGGTTACGGTTGGGGATAAAAATATTGCAGAAATTAGTGAATATTCCATTATTGATTTAAAGAAATTTATGGATGAATTGACATTGACCGACAGACAAAAGCAGATTGGACGTCTGGTGTTAAAGGAAATTCGTTCCCGCCTGGGATTTTTGGTGGATGTTGGTCTTGACTATTTATCGCTGGCACGTGCGACGGCTACGCTTTCCGGTGGAGAAGCACAGCGAATCCGTCTGGCGACACAGATTGGTTCGGGACTTGTCGGTGTGGCTTATATTTTGGATGAGCCGAGTATTGGTCTGCATCAGCGGGATAATGACCGATTGATTGCTACGTTAAAGAAACTTCGTGACCTTGGTAATACGTTGATTGTCGTGGAACATGACGAGGATACCATGCGTGAGGCGGATTACATTGTGGACATTGGACCGGGTGCAGGAAAAAATGGCGGGCATGTAGTTGCGTGTGGTACGGCAGAGGATTTGATGAAAGTGCCAGAGTCGATTACAGGTGCTTATTTAAGTGGGAAAAAACAGATTCCGGTGCCGGCAAAGAGACGCAAACCGACAGGGTATCTGAAAGTAAAAGGTGCCAGCGAAAATAATTTGAAAAATATTAATGTCAAGATTCCGTTGGGGGTAATGACTTGCGTGACCGGTGTATCCGGTTCCGGAAAGAGTTCTCTTGTGAATGAAATTTTGTGTAAGAGTCTGACCCACACATTAAATCGGGCGCGCTGCATCCCGGGGAAGCATAAAGGAATCGAAGGCGTGGAGCAGTTAGATAAGGTAATTAATATTGACCAGTCTCCGATTGGACGAACCCCTCGTTCAAACCCGGCAACTTATACCGGTGTATTTGATATGATACGAGATTTGTTTGCTTCGACACCGGATGCAAAAGCGAAAGGATACAAGAAGGGGCGTTTCAGTTTTAATGTGAAAGGCGGCCGTTGTGAAGCGTGCAGCGGTGACGGTATATTGAAAATTGAGATGAACTTCCTTCCGGATATTTATGTTCCTTGCGAAGTTTGTGGCGGAAAGCGGTATAATCGTGAGACACTGGATGTTAAGTATAAGGGAAAAAGTATTTACGATGTGTTAGATATGACGGTCGAAGATGCCCTTGAATTTTTCCGGAATATCCCGACGATTCACCGCAAAATTCAGACGTTGTATGATGTGGGATTGTCGTATGTCAAATTAGGGCAGCCATCTACTACCTTGTCCGGTGGTGAGGCTCAGCGTATTAAACTTGCGACAGAATTAAGTAAGAGAAGTACCGGACGGACCATTTATATTTTGGACGAGCCGACGACAGGACTTCATTTTGCGGATGTTCATAAGCTGATTGAAATTTTGCAGCGACTGACCGAAGGCGGTAATTCGGTAGTTGTTATTGAACATAATCTGGATGTGATTAAGACGGCAGATTATATCATTGACATGGGACCGGAAGGCGGTGACCGTGGCGGTACGGTTGTTACGCAGGGAACGCCGGAACAGGTAGCTGACTGCGAAGAATCCTATACGGGTTACTATATGAAAAAGATGTTGAAGGAGAATTAGGATGTATTCATTTTTTGCAATGATGGCGCGCATGAAAAATATTGAGCGATGGGCACTTATGCGAAATTCTATTCAGGAAAATATTAGTGAACACTCGCTGGAAGTTGCGATATTAGCGCACGGACTTTCACTCATAGCCAATGAGAAATGTGGAAAACACGTGGATACCAATGAAATTGCTCTCATGGGAATGTATCACGATGCAAATGAAATCATTACCGGAGACATGCCTACGCCTGTCAAGTATTATGATGATGATATCAAAGAAGCTTATAAACGGGTGGAGTATGTTGCGAGTAAAAAGATGGTGGATAAACTGCCGGATTATATGAAAAAGCATTATGAGAAATTGTTTTTCCCGCAGGAGGACAAAGCATATGAGTGGCGTCTTGTGAAAGCGGCAGATAAGTTATCTGCACTGATTAAATGTAAGCAGGAATTAAATTCCGGCAATCAGGAATTTAAGACGGCATACGAAACAACGAAAAAAGCACTGCATGATATGAATATGGAAGAAGTTGAAGTGTTTATGCAGGATTTTCTGCCTGCCTATGATTTGACACTGGACGAATTGCAGGCAAAATAATCGGTCACACATTTTACACAGACTAAACACAGAGTGACCATTTCCTTTCGATACAATGTGACCATAACAATAAACCATTTGTATATGAAGTGGAGGTTACATATGGAAGGAAAGAAGATTCGAGCAATTGGTACCAGTCTGATTTTATGTTTGGCAGCTATGAACATTTCCGGATGTGGTTCAAAGGATAGTGAGAGTTCAGCAAATGCAGTAATGGGTCGTGTGACAAGTGTTTCAGATACGCAGATAGTGATGGAAGTTATGGATAAGCAGGATGACAAAAAGCCGGAAGCAGCAAGTGGCGGAGCTGCCGGAATTGAAGGAAACAAGCCACAGGGAACCCCGCCGGCTGATATGCAGCAGGATAATGACGGACAGAAACCGGAGGGAACTCCACCGGCAGATGCGAAGAATGGTGGTAAAAAGAAAGGTGAGTCAAAGACTTACCAGATTGACAGCGATACCAAGATATATAAGAAATCCGGCGAGGAAAGTACAGAAATATCGGTAAGTGAAATTAATCCGGGAGAGATGGTCAGTGTGGAGACAGATGGTGAGAAGGCAACAAGTATTACCGTTTCCAATATGTCTGCCATGGGGCAGCCCGGACAAAATTCGCAGGACACTTCTTCCGGCAAATAGCCATGTCAGACCTTTTGTGTAGCATGATTTGACTCGGGATGATTTTGGTCTGAAAGATTTTGGCTTGGAAGATGAATAAGCCGAATGGATTTGCTGCCGTCTGCTTCTTTGATAACGAGGTAGAGAGAATCGGCAGAACCGGAAAACATGGTTAAAATGTTGCTTTGCGGTGGTAATTGTAATTCGCAGAATGCAAGCAGTTTTTGCAGGGAACTGCTTTTGCATTCTCCGCGAAATAAGCCACGAGGTGTCAGAACATAAAGAGTATTTCCAAGATTTGTGATGTGGAAATCCTCTTTTTTTTGTGCAAAACTGCCCAGTGGAAATGTGTGTGTGACCTCACCGGAGCGGATATCATAGTCGCGCAGATAAATTTCTTCGGTCGCTTTTTGTGTTTCAATCGTTAAATAATGCAAATCATAAAAAATATTTTCCCCCGGCATGCCGCTTATGGAACTGCCGCCAAATGCCAGTCGTTCTAATAAATTGTATATTTTTACATTTCCGTATTGATATGTGATGGCGATGGAAGTGCCATTACACCGGATATCTTTGATTTCATTCGTGATTTTTTTGTTGTTTAAGTGGATGAGATTTATATTTTTTATGTTGCCGTTACTTCGCAGACAGACAATGGATTGCTTTACTAATTTACCTTTTGACCATTTCTTTTTGCAGGCATAGAGAGCCCCGTTCGTATTATACGAAAAATGCTCTAGCGTTTCGGATTTCTTTATTTTCCATGATTCTACGTTAGTCGTCCAACCGGATTTCTCATCCCAGGTATTTCGGATATATTGATTCTTTTTGCGAATAAACTGAGACAAAACACGTTCCGTCGGATGATAAATCAATGTCGATTCTTCTTCATCAGAAAGAGAAGTCACACAATAAGAAATGGATGTTGGTTTGTCCGCAGTTGTTTTTGCTGCCGTTTGCTTTTTCTTTGTTATGAGCTTGTCCGATTTTATGTAAAAAATAAGAAGAAAAGCGGTGCAGCATAAAAAAAACAGTAACAAAAATAGTTTTGTGATTTTCTTGTTTCTTTTGAAAATATGTATCATAATATTCCTCCTCGCTGAATTGCAAACAATGATACGGATTGCTCCGTTGTTTCACAACTTCCGCAATCCAGCAAACATTCGAAATCCGCAGATTTATTGCATAAATCGCTACTTTCTCATGTTTGGCGGGTACCAAGGTCCAACCTCTTATCATGCAAGCATGAACGAGTTTGGACTTTGGTACCCTTGTATCATTGTATGCGCAGCGAGGAGAAACTATGCCAGGCTATGCCATATTGTTTGCGGTTTTGTATTTGTAAATCATCTCTGCGTGATTTTGTTCTTCTGTCTGGATGTGATTTAAGAGTCTTCGGATATTGCTGGCAGAAAAACGGAAAACATCATCATTATAGGTGGATGATACGAGTTTTTCTGTTGCAATACAGTCGGTACATAAAAATTGGTCATGTTTTTTCTCTTCGGAGTTGTTACCTGCTGCGTAGCTTTCGGAAGGCGTGTATCCCTCCATACCGCTGCGGGCAGCACTTACATTTGGTACATCACCTTTAAGCACCATGCCTAAGGAGTCAAAATGTTCCTGCTCCTCATCACCAATACGGTGAAATAAGTTTTTCAGTTCTTCGTCATGGGCAGACTGCTCATAAAAGCGGTATTTGTCAACACATGCTTTCTCCTGTGTCTGTAAATCTTTGATTACGTTGGTTTCCTGTTCTGTTAATTGCATCGTAATTACCTCCATTTCCTCTGTTAGTATGCACAAAGGATGGAAAAATATTCATGACTGATTGTGATATTAAAGGATGATTTTTACCAGCAAAAATAACAAAAACTGAGTTTGGAAGGATTGGTTTGTGACAAATGTTCGCTGCCGGTTCCTTTGGATTTCAGTAATTCCGTAGAAAAACAAAAAAAGTGCCAACGAACCCTTGACACAAACCCTTGTGTAAATCTAGTTGAAAGCCCGGGAATAAACAGATATAATAAGACTATACAGTTTCTTTTTGAAATTATACATAGGAAGAGGTGCTCAGATGAAAAAAAACATGAGACGGTGGGAAGCAGTGTTAATTTGTATGGCATTATTATTTTCCTTGTTTTCCCTTCATACAGCAGAAGCGAAAGATGAGGAAACACTGAAAACTATTTTTCCGGTCCATGTGATTCATAAGACAGGTGATGATAAAGAAAATTTTGTCATTGTAATTATGGGAGATGGCTACACGGCAGACGAACAGGACAAATTTTTACAGGATGCGAAGAAAAAAGCACAGGGAATGTTAAGATGGTCTCCGTATAAAGAGTATTCTGACCACATAAATATATATGCAGTTCAGGCTGTATCTAACGAGTCCGGAATTAGTGTGTATGGGGGCAAGAATGCAGATACTTATTTTCATGTTAAAGTCTATGGAAAAGCGGCTAGCTTTTCAAATGGCGGGGATGAGAAGGCAAAAGAACTAAGACAAGATTTGGAGCAAAATTATCTGGACAGGGGGGCTAATGTTGCAACAATTCATGTGCTGTGTAATTCAGAGGGCAGTTATGGTGCTTCAGTAAATTCCTTGTTTTCATTTTCCACTAATTCAGAGGACAATGAGGATGGGATGGTTATGGCACATGAAACAGCGCATAGTATTGGTGGATTGGGGGATGAGTACGAGAGATACACGAATAAACCAAATACTTCGGATACCTCGAATCCGGATACGATTAAATGGAGTAAAATGCTTGGATTTCGGGGAATTGGCGTCACAATGGCAGGAACAGAAACGGCATTTGCACCAAGCCGCGAATGTATGATGAGATGGCTGGGACAGCCTTTCTGTGAAGTGTGTAAAATGGAATTGGCAAGGAAGTTAAATAATACGGATTATGTCAGCAAGCCGGCAGAAATTTATGTCAGTAATCCTGAAATTTCAATTCCGCACAGTAAAACTGGGACATTAGACCGGGATAGTGAAAAATATAGAATCAGCGAGAAAAATATAACAAAGGCAAACAATACGGATTTGGAATTTCGCACCGTGGTACAAAATCTGGTAAACAGAGAGCAGCATTTGAAAATGAGCTTTCAGATTATTGGAGCCGATGGTAAAACAGTTAAGTATCAGGAAGAAAAGACTTACACGATTCCGGCACTCAGTAGTTCATACAATCCGGATGAGGCAAGAGAATCACTTTCTATTGTGCTTTCGGATGTATATGGCTTGTCAAAAGGTGACAGATTGGATGGAAAAGTTATCAATGCGGATACGGGAGAAGTGTTGGCAACGGATAAAACGGCGGAGCAGGAATGGAGCAGAGTTAACATTCATTATCAGGTAAAGAATGCGGATGGGACAAGTGCCTTGCTTCCTTGTGCAGATACGGCAACTGTGTATGTACCGAAAAATTCTACCTATATACTGCGAAATCCGGAATTGTCTGGATATACTTTGGCAGGAAACAGCCTGAATCAAGATGCATTGAAAGTGACAGAGGCGGAAACCGATATTACATATTACTATCAGGTAAAGTCCGATCAGCCGGAGGCAACGCCAACGATGACACCGGCAATAACGCCTAGTGCAACACCAACAGTTACGCCAGCAATAACGCCTAGTGCGACACCAACAGTTACGCCGACAATAACGCCTAGTGCGACACCAACAGTTACGCCGACAATAACGCCTAGTGCAGCACCAACAGCGACACCAACAATAGCGCCTAGTGCGACACCAACAGTTACGCCGACAATAACGCCTAGTGTGACACCAACAGTTACGCCGACAATAACACCTAGTGCAACTCCAATGCAGCAGAAGAAGGACTTGAAAAAAACGAAAAATATTGTAGTCGTGGTAAAAGTAACAGCTAGAAAAAATACTTCAAATGTCAGCCGTTCTGTCAAAAAAGCAGTTAAAAAGGCATTGAAAAAGGCAGGCAGACAAAGAAAGAATATTACGGTCAGACTGAAAAGTAAATCAAAGAAAAATACTACTTTGAAACTCGATAAGTCAACCATCAGGTTTTTGACTGCAAAAAGAGTAAAAAGTGTGCAATGGGATAGAGGAAAAACAAGGGTTACCATGAGTTTGAAAAAACTAAAAAAAGTAAACAAACGGATGAAGAAAAATGTTTATCTGCGAGTAAAAAAAGGTGTTTTGGTTGCTTATTATACTCGTAAGTAAAATTAATTGTTTTTTTATAATGTAAATTGGTGTATAATAATTGATAAGGTGTTTTCGAAAGAATATTACGCATAGGAGATTGTTAAAATGATGCAGGAGGGATTTAGATGAACGAAAACCACACAATTACATTGCAGGATAAAAAATGGGGAATGCCGGTGCGTGTATTGACGCTGATTACTTTTTTTCTGGGAGCGTTTACATTGGTGCAGGCAATTCTTTTGTTAAGTGAATACTATAGCAATTATGATGTGTCAATGCCGGTTGTCATTTTGTTTTTGCTAATTACGCCATTTGCCTTTGTGGCGGCACTGATGTTTGCTTTTGGTGTGCACAAAATTGCGCAGGGAAATGGAGCAGATAAAAATATCATCCTTGGATTTGCGATGATGCTTTTGTTAGCAGTGGATAATTTAATTTACATACCGATTCATTACCGCGGAGACAATGGGGACCCGTTAAGTTTTATGATATTGGGTGCAATTGAGTTAATCTGTTTGATTATCTTTTTCTTATATTATCAGAACTGGGGAAATAAGGCACTGACATTTTGTGCCGGTATTCTCTTAGTGCTTAGTTTTGGCTTTGAAATGGTTGAGGCTATAAGACTTTTGTGTGCGGCAGATATTACACTTACATTAGATACTTTTTATAATCTAATGAAAAAAGTGCTGAACACACTGTTAGCGGTTCAGGCACTTCTGTTTGTTTTTGCATTGAATCCGTCGGTTCGCGTTAAAGATTGATTTTTTTCATTGCGAGTGCATACTCGGCGATTTCTTTCATACGTTTTTCGTCCATGCGGTGAATGGGGGCTGAAATACTAAATGCGTATTGCGGCTTCTGTTCACCGTGTTTTATACTGGCGGCGATACAGCGCACGCCCAATTCATTTTCTTCATTATCCATGGCATAGCCGCGTTTTCTGGTTTCTTCAATTTCTTCCATAAATTTTGTAAAATCCGTGATGGTATGCTCTGTCAGAGGTGTTTTGTCACTCTTATCCCAAATACTTTTGATTTCGTCATCTGACATATCAGCAAGCAGGGCTTTTCCGACACCGGAACAGTAGAGTGGAATTCGTTTGCCGACCATAGACACGAGCCGCACGGAATTTTCGGATTCTTCCTTGGCGATATAAATCGCATGAATCCCATCAATCTGCACGAGATGGACAGTTTCGCCGGTTTTTGCTGCGAGTTCCCGGAGGCTTGGTCGAGCTTCTTCCACAATATCGATTTTTGACACGAATTGGTTTGCGATATCCCATATTTTAAAACTTAAGCTGTAGCGGGATGTTTGTGTGTCCTGCCGCACATATCCCATGTAAAGAAGTGAATTTAACAAGCGGTGCACGGTTGTTTTGTTCAAAGAAACTTCCCGGCATAAATCCGACAGTCCAATCGGACCGGTTCTTGCAAGCGTTTCCAGAACGAGAAATAATTTATCAGCAACCTGAATTGGATTTTTGGTTTCCATAAAAATTCTCCCTTTGTTTCTTTATATTTTACTGCTTTTTTGTTGACAATAAGAAGAAATGCAGTATAATAAAATCATGGTTCACGATGTGAAATGCCGTTTCACAATGTGGAACAATAGTAGAATATCATATGATACAAAAAAAGTAAAGATAAAAATGGAGGCTATTATGAACAAGGTTTTAGAAGAAATCAAAAAAATTGGTATTGTTCCTGTTGTTGTACTTGATGACGCAAAGGATGCAGAGCCATTGGCAAAAGCATTGTGCGAGGGCGGTCTTCCTTGTGCAGAGGTTACATTCCGTACCGAAGCAGCAGAAGAGTCGATTCGTATCATTTCTGAGAAATATCCGGAAATGCTTGTTGGTGCAGGAACCGTTTTGACAACTGAGCAGGTAGACCGTGCGGTTGCTGCCGGTGCTAAATTTATTGTAAGTCCAGGATTTAATCCGAAAGTTGTAAAATATTGTATCGACCGTGACATTCCGGTTACACCTGGTACACAGACACCAAGTGAGATGGAGCAGGCGATTGAGATGGGACTTGACGTTGTAAAATTCTTCCCTGCTGAGCCGGCAGGCGGATTGAAGATGATTAAGGCAGTTGCAGCTCCTTATACAATGCTTCAGTTTATGCCGACCGGTGGTATTAATTTGAATAATGTAGAAGAGTATCTTGAGTATGACCGTATTTTAGCATGTGGCGGAAGCTGGATGGTAAAAGGTGATTTGGTGAAAGCCGGTAAATTTGATGAGATTCAGAAAATGACCGCTGATGCAGCCGCATTGGTAAAGAAAATCCGCGGTTAATTATTAAAAAGAATTTTGGAGGATGAATGAAAATGGCAAAGAAAGTAGTTACATTTGGTGAATTGATGTTGAGACTGGCACCGGAAGGATATTATCGTTTTGTACAGGCAGATACACTTGGTGCAACTTTTGGCGGTGGTGAGGCAAACGTTGCAGTTTCTCTTGCAAACTATGGTTTGGATGCAAAATTTGTTTCAAAACTTCCTACACATGAGATTGGTCAGGCTGCTGTAAATTCTTTGAGAAAATATGGTGTTGATACAACCGATATCGTGCGCGGTGGTGACCGTGTTGGTATTTACTATTTGGAAAAAGGTGCTTCCCAGAGACCTTCCAAAGTTATTTATGACCGTGCAGGTTCTTCCATTGCAACAGCTTCTAAATCAGATTTTGACTGGAAAAAGATTTTTGAAGGTGTTTCGTGGTTCCATTTTACCGGAATTACTCCGGCGCTGAATGATGAAGTGGCTGAGATTTGTTTAGAGGCTTGTAAAGCTGCAAAAGAAGCAGGTGTTACTATTTCCTGTGATTTGAACTACCGCAATAAATTGTGGAGCAAAGAAAAAGCAGGCAAGGTGATGGCTGAGCTTTGCCAGTATGTTGATGTATGTATCGCCAATGAAGAGGATGCCGCAGATGTATTTGGCATTACTTCCAAAGGCACAGACGTTACAACCGGTACGGTAAATCATGAGGGTTACAAAGATGTTGCCAAACAGTTGGCAGACCGTTTTGGATTTGAGAAAGTTGCAATTACTCTCCGTGAGTCCATTTCTGCAAATGATAATAACTGGTCTGCTATGTTGTATGATGGAAAAGAATATTACTTCAGTAAGAAATATAAAATGCATATCGTTGACCGTGTAGGCGGTGGTGACAGCTTTGGCGGCGGTTTGATTTGTGCTTGCCTGAATGAGTATGGTCCACAGGAAACAATCGAGTTTGCTGTAGCTGCTTCTTGTTTGAAACACTCAATCGAAGGAGACTACAACATGGTTTCCATGGATGAAGTTTTGAAACTCGCTGGTGGCGATGGCTCCGGTCGTGTACAGAGATAATAATTACTTTTTGATTTTCCTATATAATAATGTATAAAGATAAAGGGAGCAGATTTGCTGCTCCCTTTGTCATGTCTATTTTCCTTTTGTGTAATATCCAATTTTGTAATCGGTTGTCTTTCCTTCCTCTGTCGGACTGAGCAGGACATAAAAGGAATTTTCTCCTGTGACCCACATGGAGGTCCACTGTTTGGCAATCTGGTAGCGGTCCAAGCTTAAATAGTAGATGTTATCTGTTTCAAAGTCAGTAACTTTTGTAAAGGATTTGTCGCCATATTCGGCACGAAATACTCCATTTTTGGAAACGAGAAGAATTTCATCCTCCCATACACCAAGAGCAAAATGGCAATTTGCATAGGAGGCAGTGCCATTATCGCAGGCTGCGGAACAATCCAGAGAGTATTTATTCTTTCCGTTGTAATCCTGCACTTCCACGGTGACAAGGTCCTCATTTCCCTGATAGGCAACATAACAGAGAAAATCATTTCCGGTCTGAATTGAGGAAATTGCATTGCCCCGGATACGATTCGACATTTTTTCAACAACGGTATCCGTAGATTCTGCAAATACCAATCCCTTTTCCGGAGTGTCATCAGATAACGAATTTACTAAATAGCGGCCGTCCGAAAGAGGAATAAAGGCTACTGCGAGGTTTTTATTTTTTTCTCCGTTTGGTGAGGCAAGAGCGGATAAATCAATTTCTTTTGCTGTTTTTCCATCTTTTGAAATGTGGAATAATAGTGGATTCAGCTCTTCATACTGCTTTTTATATTTTTTCTGGTTCGCATTATAAATAAGAGGATTCATGCTTGTTTCCATGATTACGACATAAAGGGACTCGTCGGAGGCGTACCAAGAATCATATATGTAGCCGCTTCTGTTTTTCATTGTTTTGTTTAATGTGTCGCTCCAGTTTGTTTCGACCTCTTCAAATGAATTTTTCTTTTTCTCAAACATCATATAAGAGACAAATTCATAAGAGTTTTTGTTGTATTTGGAGCCAAGCCACACGAGGTTTTTCTTTGGATTCAACATAAGTCTGCTGTAATAATAAACATAATTGCTGTCATCCATCTGTGGACAGTTGATAGCATTCTCTACAAATACATCGGGCGATTTGTGAGAAGGCGCATTGGTAGTGCTGTCCTCTTTTGTAACCGGCGTTGAGCCGACACCGCAGGCACACAGAAAAAATGCGATTACGGTAAGGCATGCGATAAGTTTTGTTGGTTTTTTGAATTTCATAATATGCAAAATCCTTTCTTCAATAATATCAGCGCCAAACGCTGCATTGGTACAAAGAGGGCGGCTTTTGGCGGCTGCCATTTGCAACAGTAGATGTGAATAAGCTTTTCGTTCTTCAAAAGGCATCTGTTTAATCACTGCTTCATCGCACGAAATTTCCATATCCTTCTGCATCAGATGCCATGCAACCCAGCCAAGAGGATTGAACCATAGCAGCGAAAAGGCTAAAAAGGCAAGTGGTTTTATACGGTAATCCTGCCGGCGGATATGATATTTTTCATGAGCAAGTAAAAATTCATAGGCGCTGTTTTCTGTGCTTTCCGGTATATAAATGCGTGGTTTGAAAAAGCCAAAGACAAATGGTGTATCAAGCTCTGGATGGATATAACAGTTGTTCTCCGTTTTTGCTGCTGTTTTCAGCATTTTTTTATCCTTATAATAGGAATAAAAAAGATGAAAGACACAGACAGAAACTCCGCTAAGCCACAAAATAAACAGAAAAGCGGGAAGCTTATCCGAAAGAGAAAAGTCTCGGATTTCTTCTGGTTGTTTTTCAGGGAGCGAATGTGTCAGAACGGATGGTTTCGTCTGCTGCTTATTTTGAAAACGTTTTTGCTGCACCGGACTTAGGCGGTATTGGTTCATGGCACCGCCAAAGGAAAGTTCCTGTTTTATTTGGGCGTTCGTGGCATTGGCAGCAGGTAACAGGTGGTAAATGCCAGTAAAGTTTACCGGACACAATATGCGGAACACTAAAATGACCCACAGAAAATACATGCCTTTTCGTGGCATTTTTTTTGCCAGAGGACGAATGGCAAGCAGTGCTAAAATCGTGATACTGACAAAAAATGTACGTTCGCCCAAAAAGGTTAAAAATGATGATAAATCCATAAAGCTCCTCCCATCTTATTCTTCACAGTGGTCAATAAAATCCTGTAACGCCTGAATCTGTTCTTTGTCTAATTTTGTTTTTGTGGCAAAAGCGGTGACAAAATGTGAAATAGAACCGCCGAAACGCTCATTTACGATTTGCTCACTTTCTCTTGCTAAATAATCCTCTTCGGAAACAAGTACAGAAACCATGGCTTGTTTATTTTCAAAAATACCCGCCTGACAGAGATTTCTCAAAACGGTGTAAGTGGTCGGTTTTTTCCATCCGAGTTCTTCGTTGCAGCGAGTTACCAGTTCACCGGAAGGAAGTGGTGCATTTTCCCATACAATGCGGGCAAATGCCAATTCACTCTCCGACATAACATTTCCCTTCATAAATATGTATCCCCCTTTATTATTTGTTGGTTTATAAAATATAAACTAAATTGAGTTTATAACATATAAACCAACTTGTCAAGTGAGAAAAAATTGGGTATACTAAAAGGCAGATAATAAATGGAGGAAAGTAATATGAAGTTTCGATGTGTAGATGAATTCGAGCAGTTGTCATTTGATGACTCGCCGATTGTTTCTTTTCAGATGAGTGAAGATGAGGTGACATTTACTTTTGGCGGTGCGACTATAAAAGCCGGAAATTCGCAGAATGGCAGATTTCAGGATATGTATTGTGGGGAAATAACGCTTACACTTTTACAGGCGCAGATGAAGCGTCTTGTAAAAGAGGGTATGAAATATTATGATGCGGATGGAAATCTGCAAAGAGAAATTCCGGATGAAGATGTGCCGGAACCGGCGGTGGAATCGGTAGTATCCCGTTTTGAAAAAGGAACGGTGTTTACGGTTGTTCTCGATGAAATTGATGGCAGAAAAAGTGCCGAGTTTGGCATTGATGTGCCGCAGGAAGAAGACGAAGAGGAAGTTGACACATACTGGTTCTGTGTTGTATTTGAAAAATCGGAAGCATCCTGGGATCGTTACTGCAGTCCGGCAGAAGGAGCAGATTCTTAGACGGTAATCCGATAAAGGCAAAATCGCTCTCTACGGTCTTTGTAAATGGCATCGGAGGCGGCAATTTCGTCCATCCGCTCAAATGTTGTATGACGCTCCAAATAAAAAACAGTGTCATCTTCCGGATAGTAGAGAATGAGTGTGATGGTTCTTGGATATTTTTCAAACGAATCCAAGATACGGTTAATAACAGCGTGAAAAATTTCCGGAGAAAACGGATTAAAAAAGTAAAAAACAGTTTCATTTTTAGAGACAAGATAATCTTCAGCTTTACAATTTACGAAGTGTATCTTGTCTTTGTTTCCGTTATATGTTTTTTTGTTTTCCAGAGCTTTTTCATAATAAACAGGTGAATACTCTACGCCTGTAGAACTAAGAGAGTACCTCTTTTCTATATAAAAATTCAAACGTCCCATGCCGCACCCATAGTCAACGAATACATCTGTTTTTTCCGGTGTGTAAAAAGTAAATAACTCATCCAAAACCTCATAAGGTGTCGGTTCGTAACGATGGCAGTAATAGGTATCTTTGCCGTCGGTTTGTATTTCTTCGGTTTCTATGCATAAATCTTTATCTGTCATTGTATATCCTCATTTCTTATAATCGGTAACGCCGTTAAAACAAATTCTCCTTTTTGAGTATAGCGGATTTTTTTTAATATCACAACATTTCTTTTATAATGTCAAAAAAGTGACATTGTTTTTTCATTTGCCTGACAAATTCTTGCGTTATAGTGAGGTCATCAAATTTAAGGGAGGCTACATACATGAAGAAGAAAACATGGATAAAATGCATTGCCGGCTGTCTTACATTGGCACTTTTCGTTACGATGGTACCCGTGCAGGCAGCGGCTAACACGGAAAAAGAGGGAGGAACCGGTACCCCGGGGACAGCTAGCGGAGGTGCTGCTTCGATTGCGACGCCGACTCCAACTGCAACAGCAAGTGCGACGCCGACTGCAACAGCAAGTGCGACGCCGGCTGCAACAGCCACAGTGAATCCGACATTATATGAATTGGATGCGCCGACAGTGACGGCAAGAGGTGGTTCAAACCGGGTTATGCTTTCGTGGAACAAGGTGACAGGAGCGAGTGGTTATTATATTTATTCTCGTAAATCCTCCGAATCCGTATATCAGCAGACAGCAGTTGTGAAAGGGGCAGATACAGTTAGTTATTTGATTAAATCCCTGCCACAGAACACGACTTATTATTATCGTGTGGCTGCATACTGTGAAGTATCAGGAACACAAATTGAAGGTAAATTATCCACAGCGGTTTCTGCTAAGACGGCCGCAGTATCAGCGACATCAAAGGGTGCCAAGAAATACAGCACAAAGGCTGCGTTTACGAAATCACCGGCTTATAAGACATACAAAAAAATGAGAAGTGCCATGAATTATAATAAAAGTTTCGCAATACCGGGCATGAAGACGACAAATGTTGCCGGATTTTCCTGTACAACGATGGTACCTCAGGGATTGTGTTTGGCAGGCAGTTATTTCCTCATTACGGCATATGATTACAAAAAAGAACTGAATTCAGTGGTTTATGTTGTAAGCCGCTCATCAAAATCATATATTACAACCATTGTTTTACCAAGTAAAGCAAAAGTGGGTGGAATTGCCTATGATGGAACGAATGTATGGATTTCTAAAGGAAAGGCGGTTGCCAGCTTCCCATATTCTGTTGTGACAAATGCAGTAAATGCGGGAACTTCTTATACAGAGTTGGCAGCATACAAAAGTATTTCAACACTGGATTCAACAGCGTCCTTTATGGGATATTACAACAATGTGTTGTGGATTGGAACATTCCGTCAGGCAACATCGACGATGAAAGGTTACCAGGTTAATAATAAGGCAACATTGCCTTCTCTTTCACCGGCTTATACCATGGATGTACCAAGCAAAACTCAGGGAATCACGTTTGACTCAGCAGGTACGATGATTTTGACGAGAAGTTACCGTACGAAAAAGGCGAAAAGCGGTTATATTTCACAACTTCGCACTTATAAACCGTCCTTTGCTTCGCCAAAGAGTAATGGAAAGGTTCTCAAAAATACGGCGATGAAAGTGACGACGATGCCGCCGATGGTTAAGGGTGCAGCAGTGTATGGAACATACACATATGCCCTATTTTCATCTAGTTATTATAAGAGTTGTAAATATCCGGTTGACCGAGTAATTGCCATGAAAGAAAGTAAACTGGTTGAGTAATGTGTTCTCATTAAAAAATTAAGAAAGGAACAATCTGTGACAGCAAAGCGAGCACAAGAGCAAGAATCAGCAGCGGGAGGGCTTTGCGTGCGGTGCTGATTTGAATGTTTCGTTTTTGGAAAAATGCATGGCGTCTTGCTAAAAAAAGTACAAAATGAATGAAAAAAGCAATAGCAAACAGACACATAGCAGACGTCTGCTCCTTTTTTAAAAAGAAGCAGATAAGAATCCACTCAAAGGCAAGAATGGCTCCTTGAAAAGGAAACGTCAGCGCATAAGGAATTCCGGCGGTTTTTGAAACAATATTTTTTGGCGCACGTTCTTTTGCCTCTTTGAGGTCTTCTTTCAGCTCGGAAATGCTTTGGTAGCGCTGCTCAGGATTTTTCTCTAAGCACTTACGGATGACGGATTCGTATCGTCCTTCGTAAGTGCATTTTTTGTTTGCCGGTGCGCTGCCTGTAAGCATTCGGTGAAAAATCATGCCAAGCAGAGAAATAAGTTTCTTTTCGTGTTTTCTTTTTGGTGTTTTATCATTGACAAAATCAAGCAGTTTTACAGCACCTGCTGAGGTGATAAAAATGTTACTTGGTTTGATATCGGAATGAATAATTGGCGGATCCGGGCGCAGTAATCCTGCAATACATTCGCAGAGTTTACTCATAATCCGGTAGGCTTCTTCTTCGGAAAAAACAGTGTTATTTTCTTTGTTCTGTTTCAGAAGTTCTTCTAAAGTATTTCCTTCTAAGTATTTTTCTACGACTAAAGTATTTCCATCAAAATATTTCACATTATAAATGTGCGGCCACTCGCTGTAATCAAGCTGATACAACCGTTTGTAAAGTGCTTCGCGGTTCTGCTGGCGGTACATTTTCAAAATGCCGTCCGGTTTGCCCGGCTCACAAAGACATTTCACATGGTAAATAATCGTGTGATCATTCTGCACGATTGGCTCGCCCATAGGGACATATTGTTTGGTTACAAATTTTTCTTTTTCCGATGGCATGATAAAACCCCCTTTGAGAATATTATAGCAGAAATGTTTGGTACAAGCCATTTTTATTTCATATGTGTTTGTGTCAAGTGTTCGTTGGCACTTTTTTGTTTTCCGTAATTCCGTAGAAAAAATTTGCGTCTCGTGGGCGTTCCCACTAATTGAGTGCGTAGCGGTATGGGCACTGAAACTACCAGTGGTCTCCGCTCC